>Ga0207789_1000046_pt1 | contig 142465 bp, 127 predicted proteins | sample HigsolmetaGSP12D_FD_184840 | JGI IMG/M metagenome (GOLD analysis project Ga0207789, IMG submission 184840) | High solid enriched microbial communities from the Joint BioEnergy Institute, USA - SP1-2-D (SPAdes) | ecosystem: Engineered > Bioreactor > SSF (Solid state fermentation) > Aerobic >... | reverse complement strand
ACCGGACGCAGCGGTCCGGCAGGCAACGGAACGAGCCATGCGAAGAAGACGGGAGGAGGCAGGGGGGCAAGCGAAGCAAGCCGGCAGGCGCCGGGACGGGACCGGACGCAGCGGTCCGGCAGGCAACGGAACGAGCCATGCGAAGAAGCCGGGAGGAGGCAGGGCAGGGCAAGCGAAGCAAGCCGGCAGGCGCCGGGACGGCCGTAGGGAAGTCAACGCAAGCGAAGGATACGGCGTCTCGAACGATTCCGGCGGCCAAAGGCCGGAAAAACAGCCGGGCGGAAAAAAAGCCGCCTTCCGCCCGGCATCCTGCCAAAACCGTTTGGCGGCTTCGGCGGTCTAATGGGATGAAGGAGGGGGAGCATGTCGACGGAAGAGATGGCGGCAGCTGCGCAGCGGGGCGACGACGACGCGTTCTGCGAACTGATCCGGTCGGACAAAGCGCGGCTGTACCGGATTGCCTACGCCTACCTGAAAAACGAGCCGGACGCGCTCGAAGCCATTCAGGAAGCGACCTGCCGGGCGTACGGGCAACTGCGGAAGTTGCGGGAGCCCCGTTATTTTCATACCTGGTTCATCCGCATCCTCATCCGCTGCTGCATCGACGAGCAGAAGCGCAGGAAGCGCACGCTCCCTCTGTTCCGCCTGCCGGAGCCGCTCGCCCGGGATTTGAACCTGGAGGAGAAGCTGGGCCTGGAACTGGCGATCGGGCGGCTGAAGCCGAAGTACCGGCATATCGTCATTCTGAAATACTACGAGGACATGACGCTGACCGACATCGCCCGGTTGCTGGAGAAGCCGGAGGGAACGGTCAAAACGTGGCTGAACAAGGCGCTGATCGAGTTGAGGCGGATGTACGGAACGGAAGGAGGCGGAGGAACGTATGCATGATCGCTTCGAGCCGGAAGCCGGATGGGAGAGGCGCGTCGACGAGGCGATCGCGGCAGGAATCCGCCGCGGTCGGTTGGCGGCCGCCGCCGGCCGCCGCAAGCGGCGCATTCGGCGCGTGTCGCTGGCCGGCGTATGCCTGCTGGCGGCGGCTTGCCTGCTGTCCATTCGCGTCTCGCCGGCGTTCGCATCCATGCTGCGCGAGATTCCCGGCCTTGAGAAGTTCGTCGATTGGATCGGCAACAGCGACCCGGGCATCCGGCTGGCGGTGAAAAACAAGTTTGTCCAGCCGCTTGAGGCGGTTGACGCGCATGACGGGAGAGCGTTCGCCGTCCAAGGCGTTTTGGCGGACGAGATGCGGATGGTCGTCTTTTACGAACTTCGGAGCGACGGGGCGGACGCAGCGTTGAAGCTGTCCAATCCGAGGCTGACGGACGACCGCGGAGCGGACGTGAAGGGGATGTATGTCTACTTCGAAGACGATCAGCCCCGACGGGAGCACGGCCGATCCGTCGTCCGCGGCACGCTGGACGTCTGGCTGCAGGATGGCGCGAGCTGGCCCGACGAAGTCAACCTGTCGATCGAGACGGCTCCCGTCGGGTCGCCCGCGGCCTCGGGTTCGGCGGGCGACCTTCCGGTTCCGGCGGATCGTCTCTCCGGAGAGAACGGCCTGCCGGATGAGAACGGCGAAGGAGGCGGGCCGACGTACCGGGTTCGTTTTCCCATCGACAAGACGAAATTCGCCGCCGAGAAGAAGGAGTATGCCATCGGCCGAACGGTGGTCGCGGACGGGCAGAAGATCGTGTTCGACCGGGCCGTCGTCACGCCGCTCCGCATCGCGCTGTACCTCGACATCCCGGCCGGCAACGCGAAGCAGGTGTTCGGCGCGGGCGACATCCGCCTGGTCGACGAGCAAGGCGGGCAGTGGGCGTACAGGGGCGGGTGGGGAGAGACCGACCATCCCGTTCTTTACTTCGACAGCAACTACTTCCGCCGGCCGAAGGAGTTGTACGTCGAGGGATCCTGGTTCCGCGCGCTGGACAAAACGAAGCTGGACGTCGTGGTCGATACGGAGAAGAAGCGGCTCATCCGGGCGCCGGACGACAAGCTGAAGCTGGCCGCCGTGGACCGGACGGAGGATGAGGTGAAGCTGGGCTTCCGGCTCGAAGGGATTGCCCGGGACGATCGGATGGGGTACACGCTGTTGCTGAACCGCACCTTTACCGACGCTTCAGGGACGGAATATGAGATGGCGGACGTGCCGAACGGGACCGCCGCATCGTTTTCCGCTGCCGATCCGAGCGCACAATCGGTCCGTTATGTTTTGGACAACAAGGCTTACCGGCAGCCGCTGACGTTCCGGATATCCGATTATCCCGCCTACATCCGTCAGCCGTATCGCCTTCGCATTTATTGAAACGGTCCGGTTCGAATCCTGGCCCGGGGTCGGGGAAGCTCCCGTCCTCCGGACGCTGACGCTGCGAAACCTTCCATGGTTACAATGGAATCAACAGAAGGTCTTCACAATCGGCCAAAACGGAGGATACGAGCGAATATGAAAAAAACGAGCGCGTACGGCGCCTGGAAGTTGTTGATGGGCGGATTGCCGCGGGGAATCGCGATGTTCGTCGTCGCGGTGGCGGGCGTCTGTCTCGGCGTCCCCCTGCTGATCGTCGGGGTGGGCGTTCCGATTCTGGCGGGGACGCTGTCGTGGTGCCTGCAGCGGATGGACGAGGATTCCCGGCGCTGGAGCCGGTGGGGGCGCGGCGCCGCGGCTGCGCCCGCAGCGGCCGACCCGGATGCGGCTTGCGCGGACGGATGGGGGACGGAGCCGTCGCCGTGGAGAAGATGGCTCGGCACGTTGGGGCGGCTGCGCGGGTACCGCGCGATCTTCTATAATATCGCGCAGCTGCCGCTGAGCGTCGCCCTGTTCTGCGTCTCCCTCGCCGTTCCGGCGACGGTGTTCGCCCTCATGCTGGCGCCGGCCGCCTACAAAGTAGCGTCCTATCTGTACGGCTACGAGCTGTTCCGGGACGACGCCGTGTTCGATCTGCTGCTGCCGCCGTTGACCGCGTTCCAGCGTTCGCTGGTCGTCGGCGGAATCGGCTTTGCGCTGTTCCTGTTCCTGCCGGCGCTGCTGCGGGTATGCGGCCGCTTGTACGAGGGTTGGACGATATACGCCGCCTGCGAAGCCGCTTCCGCGCCCGTCGGCGAAGCGCCGGCGCGCGGCGAGAGCGGGCTGTTCCCGCCGCACGAGCCGGAGGCGGAACGTTCGGTCGCGCCGCTTCACTGAAGTGCCGGCGCCGGCCGTGTCGCACCGCCGCTACGAACGGCGGAGTCCAGCCGAAGACGGTCCGCGCCGCCTGACGCGGCGTCCTAAAAAAAGCCCGGAAAGCCGCGTGCTTTCCGAGCTTCTTGACGTAACTTGCCTTACATCCACTTCTCGCCCCATTGCTGGATCGATTCGGTCACTATCTTCAGGTCCTGGCCTTTCTCGGTCAATTCATATTCAATGCGCACGGGCATCTCGGGATAGACGGTTCGTTTGACAACGCCGAGCGACTCCAATTCCTTCATGCGATCGGTCAGCATTTTGTCGCTCATGTCGGGGATTTGCTCCTTAATGTCTTTGAACCGTTTGGGGCCTCCCATCAACACCCGAATAATCAGCCCCGTCCACTTCTTCCCGAGCAATTCGGCGGCGGCTTCATACTTGGGGCACATTTTGGAGTAGTCCATCCGGCTTCCCCCTTTCTATATTCATGATAACATATGCTGTGAGCAAAAGTAAGAAGGAACGAACAATTTTTTTATAACTATACTAAAGTAAGTATTGGCCGCTTTCAGCCGTTTCATTCCCGGCCCGGATGCCGCTTCGCCCGGATGCCGCTTCACGGCTGCCGTTCGCGGCTGACGCTCGCGGCGGGCCATCGCGGCCGGCATTGCGGTTTGTCGTCCCGCGGCCGGCGTTCGCGGCTGGGCGGGAGCGTCAAAACCGCCAAGGGGCGGCTACAACCGCACCAGAACGAGGCCGGCCAGCAGCAGCGCAAGCGCCCACCGCATCGGCGCCGTCAGCTTCTCGCGGTAGAGGATGAGCGAGCCGGCGGCGACGACGAGGCTGTTGGCGGCGAAGATCGGCGCGACCGCATAGGACGGCCCCAGCGACAGCGCGGTCGCGTACAGCTGCAGTCCGCCGTACGAGCAGACGCCTGCGGCGAGCCCCCAGGCGAAGCCGGCGTTGCGCGCAGCCGCGTCGGGCGCGCCGGCGGCGCGCCGGCGTTCCCGGTTCGCCGACAGCGCGAACCAGGCCCACGACAGCAGGTAGCCGGCCCACAGAACCGAGGCGCTGTCCAAGCCGAGCGAATCCGTGACTTTCAGTCCTCCGTTGCGGAAGACGAACAGCAGCATCGCTCCGGCGGTGCAGGCGTACCAGCGCTTGTCCGTTATCGCCCCGCCGCTCTCGCTTTTCGACGACAGAACAATGACGGCCGCGACGATGAGCGCCGCGCCCGCCAGCGCGGGAACGCCGACCGGCTCTCCAAACCAGAGGACGCCGAACGCGGCGACGATCACGACGTTCCCGTTCGTCAGCGGCGACGTCAGGCTGGCGGGACCGCAGTCGAGCGCCTTCATGAACAGCAGGTTGCCCCAGGCGGACCCAAGGCCGACGATCGCGCCCCACAGCCAGACGCGCCCGTCGGCCGGCTGCCAGCTGCCGGTCCATAGCGCCTGCGCCCAGAAGCCGCAAGTTCCGGCCGCGTACAGGCCGAGAAGCAGAGAGGACAGCGCCCCGCCCCGAACCTGGCTGATCTTCATCAGCAGACCGGCCAGGCCGAACACGAACGCGCTGCCCGCGGCGACAAACAGCCACATCGGTTCCCGGCACGCTCCTTACGTCGGCTGCGGCGCTTGCGGCTTCGCCTCGGCGGCGTGCCGCCGCTCTTCCTGATGACGCAGAAATTCGCGGCCGTATTCCCCGTGCGGATGGATCGACGCATGCTCCATCTGAATCGTCGAATGGGTGATGCCGTACTTCTGCTGCAGCACCTCGTTCACCGCCAGAATGATGCAGAACGGCTGAATGTCCTCGCGCACGAACATATGGGCGGTGAGCGAGTAGTGGTCGGTCGAGATGGCCCACAGATGCATCTCGTGCACGTCCTCGACGCCTTCCACCTGCCTCAGGTCGGCGCGGATATCGTCGAGCCTGAACTTCTCGGGCACCGACTCCATCAGGATCAGCACCGATTCGCGCAGGATGCGGGCCCCGCCGACGAAGATGATCGCGCCGATGACCAAGCTGATGAGCGGATCGAAAAACATCAGGCCGGTAAAATAAATGAGGACGGCCGATACGATGACGCCCGCCGAGCTCATCAGGTCGCCGATGAAGTGCCACAGCGCGCTCTTCACGTTCAAATTTTCTTCCTCGCGTTGGCTCCGGCTGAGCACGATCGTCAGCACGAGGTTGACGACGAAGCCGATCGACGAGATGACGAGCATGAGCCCGAACTTGATGTCCACCGGATGGATGAAGCGGGTGATGCCTTCGATGAAGATGCCGATCGAGATGACGCACAGCGCAAGCCCGTTGAGCAGCGAGGCGATGATCTCGAAGCGCAGGTAGCCGAACGTGTATTTGGCGTTGGGCGGCCGGGTCGCGAGGTAGATGGCGGTCATCGACAGGCCGAGCGCAATGACGTCCGACACCATGTGGGCCGAGTCGGACAGCAGCGCGAGCGAATCCGACAGAATGCCGCCGACGATCTCGACGGCGGTAAAAAACGAAGTGAGCAGCAGCGTGATCCACAGCGCTCGCTTGGACGTCGTCTGCTCCTTCATATGGCGAAGATGATGGTAATCGTACGCGGTTTTCGCGCGGTCGTTCAAACGATTCACTCTCCCAAGTGCGTTAGCGGCTTTGACTCTTATCATATCATGCCCGGGTTCGGCAAGGGGAGCCGAATTCGCCCGGCTCGACTTTTGTCATACAATTGAAATATAGCTGTTACGTCCTTGTCGCACACCCCGGATACAATGAGAACCAAGACCCCCTTTTCATATGTGCAAGGGCCCTTCGGCGGCGAGGGGTCCTCTTTTTTTGAAGTGAAAAAAAAGCCTCCGATTCCGCCCGTGAAGCGGAACCTGAGGCTTCTTCGCGTCCGGACCGCAAGCCCGGCCGGCCCGGCCGTACGGCTTGGCGCTTGTTACAGCGGCACGGCGACTTTGGTTTTCTGCCGGAAGAACACCCAGTGCTTGAAGCCGATCTCCTTCAACCGGGTCCGGACGAGCTCCCAGTCTTCCCCGACGCGCGTCGAGACGTGGGCGTCGGAGCCGAAAGTGACGTCCGTCCCGAAGCGGCAAGCCCGCTCGAGAATGTCGTCCGACGGGTACCAGCCGCCGACGTCCTTCGTCTTGCCGCTCGTGTTGATCTCGATGGCGATTCCTTCCTCGGCCGCGGCCTTCAGCGCCTCGTCGATCGCGTCCTCGGCGCCCGGAATGTCGGAGAACGCCGGATAATATCCCTTCATCGCGTCGATGTGGCCGAGCACCTGGAACACGCCGCTGCGCGCCGACTGGCGGATCAGCTCGAAGTAATGCCGCTTCTCCTCGGGATGCTTTTCCGGGTCAAGCTGCTTCCAGCGGTTGCGGTTGAAGATGCTGACGCCCCGCGTCTGGTGCACCGATCCGATGATGTAGTCGAACGAATACTGCGCGTAGATCGACCGGTACAGTTCGATATGTTCGGGGAAGAAGTCCGATTCCACGCCGAGCAGCACTTCGATCCGGCCCCGGTATTTCTCCTTGAGGCGCAGCACTTCCTCGACGTACCGGGCGAATTCGCTCTTGGCCATGGCGATGCCGGGCTGGGCGTGATCTTCTTCCCGGAAGAAGTAGGGAGAATGGTCGGAAATGCCGATCGCCGTCAGCCCGCCGTCGATCGCCGCCCGGATGTAATCCTCGATTTCGCCCTCCGCATGCCCGCAACGGTAATGGTGCGTGTGCAGATCGAATTTGTCCATGGTTTCTCTCCTCCTCTCGGATGGCTCGCTGTCCGCTATTCGCTGCCGATGAACTGATCTTCCGGCATTCCCTTCAGGTCGTTCAAAAATTTGCGCATCGCGCTGTTCTTGTAGCGGCCGGACTTGGTGATGACGCCGACGGGATGGGTGGCGTTCAGGCCGGCCACGTTGATCCGCTTCAGCGTTCCGCGCTTCACTTCGCCCGCGATGGACAGCTTCGAGACGAAGGCGGCGCCGAGGTTGAGCTCGACCATCCGCTTCACTTCTTCGCTGCTGCTCAGCTCCAGCGCCGGGCTCGGCGGCGGCAGGTTGTGCTCGCGGAAGATGCGGTCGACGAACCGGCGGCCCTGCGTGTCGGGCGAGAGCAGGATGAGCGGCACGTCCCTCAGCATCGGGACGGTCACCTGTTCCTTGGACGCCAGCGGATGCTCGGGCGCGACGACGAGCTCGAACGTGTCGTAGTACAGCACCGACGTCTCGACATGCGGGCTTCGCTCCGTCAGGTAGCTGATGCCGATGTCCACCGTGCCGTTCTCGACGCTGGCCAGCACTTGCGAGGACGGCATCGATTGAATGCTCGTCTTGATCAGCGGGAACTGGTTCTGGAAGTAGGACAGCACCCGGGGCAAAATTTGAATGGCGATCGACGTCGTCGTGCCGAGCACGATGCGGCCCTGCGGGTTGTCTTCCAGATCGGACAGCTTCTGCTTCAGCTCCTCCACGATCGCCAAAATTCGCTCCGCATGTTCCAGGAAGATCTGGCCGCGGTCGGTCAACGCCACCGGGTGGTTGCGGTCGACGAGCACCGTCTTGAATTCGTCTTCGAGGCTCTTGATTTGCGCGGACACCGCAGGCTGCGTCAGATTGAGCATTTCGCCCGCCTTGCGGAAACTGAGCGTCTTGGCAATGGTCAGCATCGTCTCCAGCTGGCTGATGTTCAACGAACCGCCTCCTTCCCGCAATCGCTGCCGGCCGACGGCAATCGGTTGAACGGGTTTCATCCAAAAAACTTATCGGCGCCACGGCGTAGAATAAAATCCTTTTTGAAAAGTACCTTCATTATAGGCCATTTTTGATAGAGGAGCAAAACCGTTGCATCTTACTCTAATTTGAGTATAATCAACGAGTGGGTAATCAAATTTGAGTATGTCCAAAGGAGAAGAAGCGATGGATCAGAAGAAAAGCAGCACCCCCCTCGTCATTGCCGGATTGCTGCTCGGCCTGTTCATGGCGGCGCTCGACCAGACGATCGTGTCGACGGCCATGACCCGCATTATCGAGAAGCTAGGGGGACTCGACAAGTTCGTCTGGGTTTACTCCGCCTATATGATCGCGATGGTGGTCGCCACTCCGATCTTCGGCAAGCTGTCCGACATGTTCGGGCGCAAGCGGTTTTTCCTGCTCGGCATCGCGCTGTTCCTGCTCGGCTCGATCCTGTGCGGAACGGCGCAAAATATGGAACAACTGATCACTTACCGGGCGCTGCAAGGAATCGGCGGCGGCGCGCTCATGCCGATCGTCTTCACGATCATCTTCGATCTGTTCCCCCAGGAGAAGCGAGGCAAAATGATGGGGCTGTTCGGAGCGGTGTTCGGGCTGTCGAGCGTGTTCGGCCCGATCATGGGCGCGACGATCACCGACAACATCAGCTGGCGCTGGATCTTCTACATCAACGTTCCGATCGGCGTTCTGTCGTTCCTCTTCATTCTGGCCGGCTATCGGGAATCTTCCGACCGTCGCAAGCAGGCGATCGACTGGCTCGGCGCGATTCTGCTCGCCGCGGGCATTCTGTGCCTGATGTTCGGGCTGGAGCTCGGCGGCACGGACGGCTGGGCGTGGAGTTCGTGGCGTACGATCTCGCTGTTCGTCGCATCCGGCGCGGTGCTGCTGCTGTTCCTGTGGGCCGAGGGGAAGGCGGCCGATCCGATCATCAAGCTCAGCCTGTTCAAGGGACGCGTCTTCACCAGCAGCATGATGATCAGCATACTGTACGGGGGCGTCATGATCGCCGCCGCCACGTACATTCCGCTGTTCATTCAGGGCGTCTTCCACAAGACGGCGACGCAGACGAGCACGGTACTTACCCCGATGATGCTCGGCGTCGTCGTCAGCAGCCAGATCGGCGGCCGGTTCGCCACGAAGTTCCGGTTCCGCGACGCCATGGTCGCTTCCGCGCTGACGCTGCTCGCCGGCTGCGCCCTGCTCGGCTTCGCGATGGATCTGTCCAGCACCCGCCTTGTCATTACGCTCTACATGATCGTGGTCGGCCTCGGCATGGGCATCTCGTTCTCGCTGCTCAACCTCTCGACGCTCAGCTCGGTGCCGCCTCAGTACAAGGGCTCGGCGTCGTCGCTCATCACGTTCTTCCGGACGATCGGATCGGCGCTTGGCGTGACCGTCTTCGGGGCGATTCAGAAGGGCGAATTCCAATCGGCCGTCAAGGCGATGCCGGGCATGAGCGCGCAGACGGCGTCGCAGATCAAGAGCGGCCAAGCACTGCTCGACCCGGCCGTGCAGGCGAAGATGGGCATTCCGACCGAAGTGCTGAACGCGCTGCTGGATAAGCTTGGCCACTCGATCATCTTCGTGTTCCAATGGTCGGTCGTCCTGCCGATCGCCGCCCTCGTCTTCGCGCTGCTCATGGGCAACGCCCGTCTCCCGGCGCCGGAGAAGTCCGCTCCGGGGGGAGGCCCTCAGGCGGGAGGAGAAGATTCGGCTGCGAAGCCCGAACCGACCTATCAGCGGAGCTGATGCCCCATGTCGATGAAGCTGATGGTACTTGGTCTGCTGCTGGAGAAGGAACGCCATCCGTACGAGATGCGGCAGGTGATCCGGGAGCGCAACTGGAACTACGCCTTCAAGCTGCGGGACGGCTCGCTCTACTACGCCGTCGACCAGCTGCGGGAGAGCGGGCTGATCGAGGCGTCGGAAGTGGTGCCCGTCTCCGGCGAGCACCGCCCGGACAAAACGATCTACCGGATCACGGAGGCGGGGCGCGCGCACTTCCTGGAGCTCTTCTACGTGCAACTGGAGCAGACTGCTCTTCCCCAGCATCCGATGATGATGGCGATGCCGTTCCTGCGGCACGGCGATCAGCGGAAGATCGCGGACATCGTCGAGCGCCAGCTGGAAGCGTGCCGGAAGCGGATCGCCAAGCTGGAAGAGGCGCTGCGGGAGCGAGGAAGCCTGATGCCGAGCAGCTCGAGGCGGAACCTGGACGGGATGATGTTGTACGCCCGGGCGGAGCAGGTTTGGCTGGAGGACGTGCTGCAGGAGGCGCGCTCCGGCCGCTTCGCCGAAGAGCGCGGTCCCGACGGCCGGTGGCATCCGATCGGGAACGAGGCGGCCCATGACGATCCGACCGCTTGACGAAGCCAACATCAAATCTGCGTAAACTTTTCCGGTTCCGACAGGAAACGTCCCGGCGCCGTCGAAATGTAAGGGCGACAACCTATTCGACGAATGGAGAGGCTGACGTGCGGGACGGCAAAAAGGCGATCAAGGCCTGGATCTGGTACGATTGGGCGAATTCGGCGTTCGCCACGACGATTATGGCGGCGGTCATGCCGACGTTTTACGGGAGCGTCGCCGCGGCCGGCGCGAAGGGGGCGAGCTCGTACTGGGGCTTCACCCAGACGGTCGCGGCCGTGCTCGTGGCGGTGCTGTCGCCGCTGCTCGGGGCGATGGCGGACCACGCCGGCGCAAAGAAGAAGTATCTTCGCCTCTCCACCTGGCTCGGCGCGCTGGCCTGCGCCGGCATGCTCGGCATCGGCGAAGGCGACTGGCTCATCGCCTCGATTCTCGTCATCGTCGGGATGGTCGGGTACGGAGCGGGCAGCACCTTCTACGACGCGCTGCTGAACGACGTCGTCTCGCCGACCCGGCGGGAGTCCGTGAGCGCCCAAGGGTACGCGCTGGGGTATTTGGGCGGGGGCGTGCTGCTGGCGGTCAACCTGATGATGATCGAGAAGCCCGGCTGGTTCGGCATGGCCGACGCCGCCGTCGCTTCGCGCGTTTCCTTCCTGACGGTGGGCGTCTGGTGGATCGTGTTCTCGCTGCCGCTGTTTCGGCACGTGACCGAGCCGGCGGCGGAGGGCAGCGGCCGGGCCAAGCCGGGGGCGCTGCTCAGGGAAGGAGTGTCCCGGCTGAAGGCGACGCTGCTCGGCATTCGGCGCTATCCCGAGCTGTTCAAGTTCATGCTCGCCTACTGGTTTTTCTTCGACGGCATCAACACGGTCATCGTCATGGCGGCCAGCTACGGCACCGACATCGGCATCGGCCAGAGCGCGCTGATCGCGGCGCTGCTCATCACGCAGATCGTCGGCTTTCCCGCGACCTGGCTGTTCGGCCGGGCGGCGGAGCGGCTGGGCGGCAAAACGATGCTGTACGTCTCGCTCGCCGCGTACCTGGTCATCGTCGTGCTCGGCTACTTCATGACGACGGCGCTGCACTTCTTCGCGCTGGCGGTGCTGGTCGGCCTCGTGCAAGGCGGCGCCCAATCGACGGCCCGGGCGCTCTACAGCCGGTTGATTCCGCCCGGACGCACCGCCGAATTCAACGGCTTCCTCAGCTTTTCCAGCCGCTTCTTCTCTCTGCTCGGCCCGCTCGTCTTCGGCATCGTCGGGCTGGCGACGGGCGACAGCCGGCCGGCGCTGCTCGCCATCGCCGCGTTTTTCGTCATCGGCATCGTCCTGCTTCGGTTCGTCGATCTCGACAAAGGCCGCGCCGAGGCGGGGGCAAGCGCCGCGGGCGGTCAGGAGACGGTGCTTCCGGTCTGAAGCCGCTCCGGCTTTCGTTGCATTCGCGGACGCTTGGTAGGGCGCGATTCCTACGGCCGGACCGACGAACGGACGATGCCTCCGCAAGCTGCTTTCATGCGGAGGACCTACGCCCGCTCCAAAAAAAGGTATACTTGTCCCAGGGATTTCGGTATAATGGAGGAAACATAGTGCGGCCATTACGCTTCGGCAGATTTCAGATGAGGGCAAGGGGGCACCGTTTCCGACATGAAGGCAGAGTACATCAACCCGTTTTTGGAGTCCGCACGCAACGTCATCGAACAGATGGTGCAAATCCGGCCGAGCACCGGGCAATTGACGATCAAGGATATCCAGTTGGTTGACCATCACGTCTGGATTCAAATCGGCATGAGCGGTCAAATGAACGGAAATATTGTATTCGGCTTGAGCGAGAGCGTCGCGCTGAAGATCATCTCCGCGATGATGGGCGGCTTCGTGATCACCGAGATCGACGAGATGGGCAAGAGCGCGATCTCCGAGCTCGGCAACATGATCAGCGGCAACGCCAGCACGCTGCTGTACAACCAGGGAGTGCGCGTCGACATTACGCCGCCGCGCGTCCTGCATGCCGGTCACGCCGGCGATCTGGCGACGGGGCGGGCGCTGGCCGTTCCGCTCATCATGGACGGCATCGGCGAGTTTGAAATTCAGGTGCTGATCGCCTGAAGCGTGAGACGGATCATGCGCCATTTGCGAAAAGGCCGTCCGGCCCTTATACTTATACTGAAGATGGAAGCCCCGGCAGGGGCTTTTTGTATGGATTCGAACGGGAGGGACGGGCCTTGAAGCATTCGCTTGCAGGGCGGGTTGTCCTGATCACGGGGGCGTCGAGCGGCGTCGGCGCGGCGACCGCGAAGCTGCTCGCGGAGCGGGGGGCGATTCCGGCGCTGGCCGCCCGGTCGCCGGACAAGCTTGCGGCCGTGGCGGCGGAAATTCGCGGAGAGCGGATGACGGTCGCGATGGACGTGACCGACGACGCTTCGGTGGCCGCAGGCGTGCGCCGCGTGGCGGAGACGTACGGCCGGATCGACGTGCTGGTGAACAACGCGGGCTACGGGGAATTCGTGCCGTTCGAGCGGACGGATATCGCGCACTTTCGGGAGATGCTCGACGTCAATCTGCTGGGAGCGGTGCGCTGCGCGCTGGCCGTATATCCATGGATGGCGGCGGCCCGGTCCGGCCACATTGTCAATGTGGCTTCGATCGCGGGCAAGCTCGGCACGGCGAAGGCGACGGCGTACGCGGCGTCCAAGCATGCGCTGCTCGGCTTCACGAGCGCGCTGCGCCAGGATTGCAAGCGCGCGGGCATCGCCGTGTCGGCAGTTAATCCGGGGCCGATCGACACGCCGTTTTTCGACCGGGCCGACCCGGACGGGACGTATGTGCGCAATCTGGGCCGGTTCCTGCTGCGGCCGGAGCAAGTGGCGCGGGCGATCGCCGAGGTGATCGAGCGGCGCAAGCCGGAGAAGGACTTGCCGCTCGTCTCGGCGATCGGCGCGCGGCTGTTTCAACTGTTTCCCGGGATGGCGGACCGGCTGCTGTCCGGGTTCGTGAACAAGAAGTGAGAGGGGCGTGCGACAGATGACATCGAACGATCGGCCAGCCGGGCACGGCGAGGCGGAAAAGCGGGCGGAGGCGGCGAAGCCCGGCGGCGAGGCGGGAGAGCGGACGGCAGCGGTGACGGGGGCCGCGACGGCGGGAGGAGCGCAAGCCGGGGAGCGTTCGTTCGCCGAACTGGGACTCGACGGGCGGCTTGCGGAACGGCTGGCCGGGGCCGGCATCGTCCGGCCGACCGGGGTGCAGGCGGAGGCGATCCCCGCGCTGCTCGCCGGACGGGACGGCGTGCTCAGGTCGGCGACCGGCAGCGGCAAGACGCTGGCGTACCTGCTGCCGCTCTTGCAGCGGATCGACGCGGAGAAGGCGGAGACGCAGGCGATCGTGCTGGCGCCGACGCAGGAGCTGGCGATGCAGATCGTGCGGGTGGCGGAGACGTACGGCGAGCCGCTCGGCATTCGGACGGTCGCGCTGATCGGCGGAGCGGCTCTGTCCCGGCAGCTGGATCGGATGAAGCGGCGGCCGCAGCTCGTCGTCGGCACGCCGGGGCGCGTCCGCGAGGTGGCGGCGCGGAAGAAGCTGCCGTTCCACCCGGTCCGCATCGTCGTCGTCGACGAGACGGACCGGGTGTTCTCGCTCGGCGGCCGCGGCGACGTGGAGGCGATCTTGCGCGGCGCGTCCCGCGAGCGGCAGACGGTGTTCGTTTCGGCGACCCGGTCGGATGCGATGCGGGAGGCGGAGAGCCTCTGGCTCCGCGATCCGTGGGAACCGGCAGCGGCGGCGCAGACGGCGGGCGGCGGGCTTCCGGCGGAGATCGAGCATTGGTTTTTCGTTTGCGACCGCCGCGACAAGATCGACCTGGTGCGCCGCCTGGCGCTTCATCTGAAGCCGGCGGCGGCGCTGCTGTTCGTCAACGACATGGAGAAAATCGGCGAGCTCGTGGCCAAGCTGCGGTATGAAGGCTTGTCGGTGGAGGCGCTGTACGGGGATACGCCGGGCCGCGAGCGGAGCGACGCGATGCGCAAGTTCCGCGAGGGCCGCGTCAAGCTGCTGATCGCGACGGATGTGGCGGCGCGGGGCCTCGACGTGCCCGGCCTGCCGCTGGTCGTGCAGTTCGAGCCGGCGCTCGACGCCGACCACTACGTTCACCGGGCGGGGCGGACGGGACGGATGGGCCTCCCCGGGCTTTCGATCACGCTCGTCACGCCGCGGGAACGGTTCATCGTCGACAAGCTGTCGAAGCGGCTCGGGATCGCGTTCGCCGAGAAGACGTTGCGCGGCGGGCAAGCGGTCGACGCCGGCGAGCGGGCCGGCCGTCCGGCGGCGGGCCGGGCGGCGGCAGGCAAGGGCCGGCCGGCCGCCCCGAGGCGCGGGGCCGAGGCTGTGGAGCCGGCCGCGAAGAGCGGCGCGGCGCCGGTCGGAGCCCGCTCGGCGGCGAAGCCGCAACGGGCGGCCGCGGGCGCCGCTCGCCCGGCCGCCGGAGCGCGGGCCACGGGCGGCGAACGCGCGCCTGCGGCCGGGGGCAGCGGGCCGCAGCGCGGCGCCGTGCGGCCGGAAATGCGGTCGCAGCCGGGCGGCGCGCCGGAGCGGCGTCAGGCGGCGCCGGAGGCGGCCGGGCCGGCCTCCCGGGCCGGCCGGGCGGATGCGCCGCCGCCGGCTCCGGATCGCCCAGCCAAGGCCAAGGCGAAGGCGAAAGCCGCCCGCGAGCGCGACACGAAAAACAAAGGAGCCCCCCGCTGGCTGAAGGAGAAGCGTGTTCAAAGCGCCGCCTCTGCCGCCGACTCCGGGTCCGAGCCGTAAGCGAGCGCGCCTGTTCCGCGGCGAACGGAGGGCATGCGTTCCCGCCCGCCAGTCCCGCCGGACGGTGCTCCCCTGACGCAAGCGGGCCGAAAGGCGTTGCCGCCTCCCGTTCGGTGCGGGAAAGAATGCCCGCTTTTGTGCGACTTTCGTTGCGTTTGCGCGTTGCCACCCCGCAACGCCGCGCCCTTTTCCCGAACGCTGTTGATAGACGGGGGCCCCAGAACGAAGCCCCGCAAACAGGGAAGAGGAGCGTGTGGACAACGATGAAGCAAGTGCGCAAGCAAGATGGGAAGCGAACCAACCCGGTATGGCGGCGGACGACCGTTGCGGCGATGGCGGCGGTGATGCTGGTCGGAGGCGCGACCGGCGCTTTCGCGGACGGCAACGGTAACGGCAAAGGGCAGGGGAAGGGGCATTCCCCGCAAGTGAAGATCAACGGCAAAATCGAGTTGAACCTCAACTTTTCCGATTTGAACGAGAAGGACTGGAAATGGGCATACGAGCACATCATCCGGCTCGCCTCCAAGCAAGTGTTCAACGGCTACGCGGACGGCAGCTTCAAGCCGGGCAACACGATCACCCGCATCGAAGCGATCGTCGCGGCGGTTCGCCTGCTCGGGCTGAAGGACGAGGCGGAATCGGCGGACAGCCAGAAGGCTCAGCTGAACTTCAAAGATTTCAAGCAAGTTCAGAAAAAGTACCCGTGGGCGGTCGGCTACGTGAAGGTGGCGCTTGAGCACGATCTGTTCTCGGAAGACGAGACGAACGTCCAGCCCGACAAGCCGGCCGACCGGCTATGGGCGACCGTTCTGCTCGTGAAGGCGTTGAAGCTGGACGGCGAGGCGAAGGAGAAGATGGACGAGCAGCTCCCGTTCCGCGACGCGAAGCAAATTCCGGCCGGCTCGGTCGGCTACGTGGCCGAAGCGGTGGAGAAGGGGCTCATCACCGGCTATTCCGACCGTACGTTCCAGCCGAACAAGCCGGTGACGCGGGCCGAACTGGCCGCTCTGCTCGACCGGGTGGACGGCCAGTTGCCGAACTCCGACTCGCAGGCGATCACCGGTTCCGTCGTTTCGGTCTCGGGCCGCTCGCTTAGCGTGAAGAAGGCGGACGGCACCACCGTCGCCCTGACGCTCGACCCGAACGTGTTCGTGTTCCGCAACGACCTCAAGGTCGCGGCTTCGGCGCTCGTCAGCGGCGATCAGGTGCTCGTCCGCACCTACCAGGGGCAAGTCGTGTTCGTCGAAGTGACGCAACCGGCTGCGGCTCCCCAGACGACGACGGATACCGGCACGGTGAGCTACTTCACCCTGAACGGCGACGGCAAGCTCGCGACGCTCACGCTCACCAAGACGGGCAGCAACGGAACGTCGGCGTCGGTGCTCTACAACGTGTCGTCCGACGTGAAAATTACGGGCGGCAGCGGCGTGCTCTCGCCCAACCAGACGGTGGTCGTGACGATCAGCCAAAACGTCATCACCGCCATCGCCATCCAGTCCTGATCGGCCTTCGCCGGCGGCAACGGCAAGCGCCCGAGGCGGCTCCCGCGGTTCCTTCCCGAACCGGCGGCGGAGCCGTCTTTTTTTCTACGACAGCATGATTGACTAACGAAGGATAGTGGGATATGCATGACCCGTTCACCGTGCTTTACCCACCAGCCGCCGCCCATGCGATCCAAAACATCGCATCAGGCGCACCCTCCCCGGCGGGCTGCCACTCATGCGATCAAAAACATCGCATCGAGCGCTCCTTCACCGGCATGGCCGCCGCCCATGCGATCAAAAACATCGCATCGGGCGCTCCTTCACCGGTGGGCCGTCGCCCATGCGATCAAAAACATCGTATCAGGCGCACCCTCCCCGGCGGACTGCCACCCATGCGATCAAAAACATCGTATCAGGCGCACCCTCCCCGGCGGACTGCCACCCATGCGATCAAAAACATCGCATCAAGCACTCCTGCGCCGTCGGGCCGCCGCCCTAGCGATCAAAAACATCGCATCAGGCGCACCTTCGCCGGCGGCAACGGCAAGCGCCCGAGGCGGCTCCCGCGGTTCCTCCCGAACCGGCGGCGGGCCGTCCTTTTTTTGTGCCCGTCCGCCTTCGCGACTATAATGGAAGGGAACGGTTGAAGAGAGCGAGGGAGGACGAACATGACGGCTAAGCCGACGCCGGCTCTGGAAATTGTGCGGCTGACCGGGGGATACAGCCGGCGCCGGCCGGTGCTGCACGAGATCAGCTTCACGGTCATGCCGGGGGAGATGACCGGCCTGATCGGCCTCAACGGAGCGGGAAAAAGCACGGCGATCAAGCATATTCTCGGCCTGATGCTGCCTCATTCGGGAGAAGTGCGGGTGGCGGGCGTGCGGCTTGACGAAGACCGCGGGAAGTTCCGGTCGGCGTGCGCCTACGTGCCCGAGCAGCCGACGCTGTTCCCCAACCTGACGGTGGCCGAGCATCTGCGCTGGACCGCGATGGCGTACGGACTGGAAGAGAAGGAAGCGGAGCGCCGGGCGGCCGCCCTCGCCGCGACGTTCCGGATGGACAAGGCGATGGGGAACTTGCCGGACACGCTCTCCAAAGGGATGAAGCAGAAGGCGATGCTCATGAACGCCCTTCTGGTGTCGCCGCCTCTGCTGATCATCGACGAGCCGTTTCTCGGCCTCGATCCGCTGGCGACGCGGGCGCTCGTGGAGGCGCTGGAGGAATCGCGCGGGCGGGGGAGCGCCATTCTGCTCTGCTCCCACATCCTGCCTGCCCTGGAGCGAAGGGCGGACCGCCTCGTCGTGCTGCACCAGGGCAGGGTGATCGCCGCCGGCACGCCGGACGAAGTGAAGGCGGCGGCCGGCGGGCAGCCGACGCTCGAGGACGCCTTCGAAGCGCTCGTCTTCGGCGCCGAAGAAGGGGGACGTCCCGTTGGCTGAAGCCCGCCGTTCCCGCGCCGCGGCGCTTGGGGAGCAGCGCCGGGCCCGCGCGGAAGCGTTCCGCCGGGAAGTGTACCCGTATTTCCGCTACGTGCTGCAGAGCGGGTTCGGTCTCGTGTTGTCCGCGGCGGCGTTTGTTCTCGTATCCGGGTATATCCGCTTGCTGCACCGGATGCCGGCCGATTGGCCGGCGGACGTCGTCGGTATCGCCGTGCTCACGCTGGCGTGCTGGCATGCGCCGATGAGGACGTATTTGCAGCCGGCCGACGCCGTGTTCACGGTGCCGCTGGAGCCGGAGATGCTCCAGTCGGCGCTGCGGCCGCAGGCGCGGCGGGCGGCGGCGTTCGGCGCGGCGAAGCTGGCGGCGCTGTTCGCGGCGTACGCGCCGCTGTACGCGTCCGCGCCGGCGACCGCCTCCGCCGCGGCCGGCCGCCCGCTGCTCCTGCTCGGCCTTGCGCTCGCGCTGCTCGGCGCCTGGAGCGCCTGCGCGGCTTGGCAGGAGCGGCGGATGGCCGACGCTTCCCGGCGCGCCGTGCTGCGGCGGCTTCGCTGGGCGCTGACGCTTCCGCTCGTCTGGGCGCTGCTGCTGAAGCCGTTCGCGGTCGCCGTCCTGTTCGCGCTGCTGTGCGCGGCCGTGCTGCACCTGCTCGTCCGGCTGCAGGCCCGCCACGAGGTGCCGTGGGAGCGGCTGATCGCCGAGGAAGCCTCGGCCCGCCGCCGGTGGTTCCGCTTCCTCGGCTGGTTCGTCGACGTGCCTTCGGATACGTCGCGCCCGTCCCGCCGCCGCTGGATCGTCTGGACGGCGGACTTGCTGCCGCACCGCCGGTCCGCCGCCTGGCGCTACCTGTACGCCAAGACGCTGCTGAGGAGCGAAACGTTCGGGGCTTTCTGGCGCTGGAACGCGCTGCTCGCCGCGATTGCGCTCTGGGTCCGGCAGCCGCTCGTCGACCTGATCGTCTACGCGGTCGCCGTCTTCGCCGGCACCTTGCAGCTGACCGAGCTCGGCCGCATCCGCTTCGCCGAGAACGCCGCGGCGGTGCCGCTCGACCCGCGGGCGCGCCGCCCCGCCGCCGCGGCGATCGCCCGGACGGCCGGCCTGGCCGCCGTCCTGCTGCAGGGGCTGGCGGCCGCCGTGCCCGCCCGCCCCTTCCCGGCGGCGGCGTGGCTCGCCGCGCTCGCCGCCGGGCTGCTCTGGGCCGGCTGGCTCATGCCGCGCCGCCTGCGCAAAGCTCCCGCGGACGAGGACGACGACGATTGAACCGCAGCGCCGCACCGTCGCCGGTCGCCCGCCGGCGAACCGGTCCCCGCTTCCGCCCATCAAAAAAAGCTGTGAACGGTCGGGTTCCGTCCGCAGCTTTTTTTCGCATGCCGCTAATTGACTTGCCGTCAGATGGCCGGCCGTGAAGCGACCGTCCGCCAAGCGGCCTGCCGCTGAACGACTTGCCGCCGAACGACTGCCGCCGAACGACTGCGTCCAATGGCTTGCCGTTCCTGCCTTCCCGCTAATGACTTGCCGCCACGCCGCCGGCCGCCTTGACGTCGAGCACCGCGCGGTGGATGCGGTCGAACAGATCCTCAAGCTGCGGCTCCTCGATGCAGGAGAACGCGACGCGCAGGTCGGTCGCGCCGAGCGCGATCGTGCCGACGCCGTATTCCGCAAGCAGGCGCTGGCGCACCGCTTCCGCGTCGGCGTGCTTCAGCTTCAGGCACATGAAGTAGCCGGAGTTGAACGGATAGTACTCCCATTCGTCGCCGTATTTTCCGCTGTCCAACAGCTGCTTCACCTTGTTCGCGCGGCCCTTCATGATCGCGAACTTCTCCGCCTTCTGGGCCTCGAACGCCGGCGACTTCAGCGCGTCCAGCACGAACGTCTGCGACGGGTGCGGGCCGCTGGAAATCGTGGCGCGGATGATGCCGAGCGTCTTCTGCTCCAGCGCGGCCAGGGTCGCTTCCGAGGCGCCCCCGTACGTAATGAAGCCGACGCGGAAGCCCCACACGTATTCTTCTTTCGTCGCGCCGTCGACCTTGACCGCCAGCACGCGCTCGTGCAGGCCGCACAGTTGGCCGAACAGCGACTCGTGCAGCGAATCCTCGAAGAAAAGGCCGAAGTACGCGTCGTCCGTCACCGCGACGACGTTGACGCCGGCTTCCGCGGCGTCCCGGACGGCGGCGACGATGGCGCGGCCTTCTTCCGGACCGGGCGTGTAGCCGGTCGGGTTGTTCGGGAAGTTGAGCAGCACGATGGCTTTGCCCTTCGCCTTCTGGGCAAGCAGCGCTTCGCGCAGCGCAGCGGCGTTGAACTTGCCGCGCCCGTCGTAAAGCGGATATTCGACCATGACCGCCCCCCGGCGGATGCCGAAGGTCAGCTCGTAGTTTTCCCAGTTTTTCTCGGGCAGCACGACCGCGTCGCCGGCGTCCGCGAACAGGTCCGCGACAATGCTCAGACCGTGCGTCAGCGCGTTGGTGACGATGGGCAAGCTGATCGAATGTCCCGCGATCGCCGGATTTTCCTTCAGCATCTTGTCGCGCCAGATGGCGCGCAGCTCCGGTTTGCCCGCCGGCGGCGCATATTCGTACAGGTCCTTCGGTTCGAACGCGGACAGCTTCTCCTGGAACACGTCCAGGTGCATCGGCTGGCCGTTCTCGGTGGCGATGCCGATCGTCGCGTTGTACACCTTGGCCTTCTGCTTCGCTTCGGCGGACTGGCTCAAGATGCCGACCTTCGGAAAATAAATCAGCTTGCCCAGTTCGGACAGCATCTCGGCAATCCGCGGGTTTTCCCGGCTAATCGTGTCGTTCAACTGCTGCGCGAGCGGATTCATTGCTTCTCTTCCTTCCACGTGATCAGGTTGCGGCGGCGCCGGACCGGCTCGCCGATCGTTCGCAGTTATTATACACCATCGGAAGAAGAGCGTCACTTCGGCGCGGCCGCTTTTTCAGCCGCCGGCGGGGGGACCGTCGGCCGGTGCGGGGGCTTCCCGCCCGGCAGGCTCGGAGGCTTCCCGCTCGGCGGGCTTCGCGGGGGCGAGCTTCTGCATGCGCCGGATCGTGTCCGGATCGCCGGGCCGTCCGCGCCGTTCCAGCGCTTCGGCTACCTTGTCGCGTTTTCGCGGCGGCAGGTTTTGTCCGAACTTGAACTTGCCCGTCATCTCGGCCGCGTCCAGCCGCAGCACGGCGACGCCGCGCAGCGAAGGCGCGTACTTGGGATCGTCGGCGTCGACCGGCGCATGGCCTCCTTCCGGCTGCATGCCCGCCAGCAGGGCGGCCAGCGCCTGCGCCTTCTCGCGCGGATCCTCCACCTGCACGACCGTTCCGCGCAGCCGGACGGACCGGAAAAAGACGGTGGCCGGACAAGCCAGATACGGATCGCTGAAATAGGAAGGAATGAACGCATGGGCCTGATAGACGACGAACTCCGCGCGGGGGTCGGCGGCGAGGCCGCTCATTTTTTCGCCTTTTTTGCTGCCGTGGAAGTAAATTTTGCCCCGGGTGTATACATAATTGAGAGGAACGGCTTTGGGCCAGCCATCCTCTCCCCGGAACGTCAGCACGCCGTCGTGCCGTTCGCTCAGGAACGCTTCGCACTCGGACGCATCGTTCATCTCGAATTCCGCTCTGCGCATGCGGACTTCTCCTTTCGCCGATTCGGATTAGCCTTTAGTGTAGAAGGTCGATTGACAGATGAAAAGATCCAATTTACATTAAAATGAATAGACCATTCAGCAAGGAGAGACGAAAGTGGCGCTGCAGCTTCCTTATGAGAGCTTCCTGCGGGAATGCGGGAGCAAGCATCTGGCGTTGTACCGCGCCATTCGCGACGCCATCGCCGCCGGCCGGCTGCGGCCGGGCGAGCGGCTGCCTTCGACGCGCCAGCTCGCCGGCCTGTACGGGGTGTCGCGGGGCAGCGTCAGCCTCGCCTACGAGATGCTGGCGGCGGAAGGCTTCGTCCGGACGGGCGTCGGCCGGGGGACGTTCGTCGCCGCCGAGACGGGCGGGCCGCCCGGATCGGGCGGGGCGGCGCTCGGCCCGGCCGGACGGCACCGGCTCGAGCCGGACGAGCTGTCCGCCTGGGGCCGGCGCGTCGCCCTGCCCGGCGGCGATCCGTCCGGCCGGCGCGCCGGCGCGGACCGCGGCGGGAGCGCTGCGGGAGCCGTCTCGTTCGCGCCGCGCGGCATGGGCGAGCGCTGGTTCCCGTGGATGGAATGGCGCTCGGCAGTGGCGGCCCAGTGGCGGAAGCTCGGCTCGGCCGGGGCGATTGACATCGCTCCCGAGGGAAGCCGGCGGCTCCGCGAGGCGATCGCGCTTCGGCTGGCGCGGGAGCGGGGCATCGTCTGCGGCGCGGAGGACATCGTCGTCACCGCCGGTTCGATGCAGGCGATTGCGCTGCTCGCGCAATTGCTGCTGGAGGAGGGGCGGGCGGCCGTCGTGGAAAATCCGTGCTACCCCGGCATGCGCCTGGCAGCGACGGCGGCCGGCGCCTCGCTGGTGCTGGCGCCGGTCGACGCCCAGGGCATCGTGCCCGCGGACTGGGACGCGCGGCTGCTGTTCGTGACCCCGACCCGCCAGTTTCCGACCGGAGCGGTGCTCAAGCTCGAGCGGCGGCTGGAGCTGCTCGCCTGGGCGTCCCGGCGGCGGGCGTGGATCGTCGAGGACGATTACGACAGCGATTTTCGCTGGGGCGGGCGGCCGATCGAGCCGCTCAAGTCGCTGGACCGGGAGGGGCGGGTCGTCTACGTCGGCAGCTTCTCCCGGTCGATGCGGACGGAAGTGCGCATCGGCTATGCGGTGCTGCCGCGCGCGCTGCGCGAAGCGTTCGTTCGCGCCAAGCGGCTGTACGATCCCCATCCCGAAGGGATCGCCGAGCAGCTCGCGCTGGCGGAATGGATGGCGGACGGCGGCTACGACCGGCATTTGCGGCGGTCCCGGCGCCTGTTCCACCGGCTGCAGGATCGGCTCAAACAAGGCCTCGAAGCGCACCTGGGCGAACGGTTCGACGTCGCTCCTTCGGACGCGGGACTGTTCCTGTTCGCCCGTTGGCGCGGCGCCGGCTCCGATTACGAGCGGCTGGTCCGGCTGTGTCGCGAGCGCGGGGTCGAATGGGGCGATGGGCGGCCTTACTACGCGGACGAAGCCGCGGAAGGCGAAGTCCGGCCGCCTGCCGCGCTCCCGACCGAACCGCCGCCTTCGGCCCTGTTCGGCTTCGCCCATCTGGACGAGGCGCAAATCGCCGCAGGTTTGGCTTGCATCCGTCGGTGCGCCGAATCGCTCGGGCTGGTCGGTCGAGGCTTTTCAGCTCAAAGGGGGTTGATCGAATGATCAACGTGTCGCCTGACTCCTTCGTGCTGCTTCCTTACTTCGCCAAGACGGTGTGCGAGCCGGGGTGGAAGTGGCAGAAGCGGGAGAAGCCGCTCGCGAACTACGATCTGTTCTACGTCTGGAGCGGGGAAGGGGAAGTCGTTCTGAACGACAAGCCGTACGCGGTCGGGAAGGGAAGCTGCTTCTTGTTTCGGCCGGGCGACTACACCAGCGCGACGCACCAGCCGCAGAAGCCGCTCGTGTTGACATACCTTCATTTCGATGTAACCGGGCCGGTCGGGCTGGTGCCGGAACCGTACCGGGTCATCGAGGAGCCGTTCGATTTCGAAAATTTGCTTTCCCGCTACGTGCGGCTCTTTCTCGTCCGGACATTCGCCGCCGAGGAGGAGGCGCGGCTCATCCTGAAGCAGTTGATGATCCACCTGCTGCGCCAGGATCGGGCCGAACCGGTCGAGCGTAAGGCGAGCAACCAATTGACGGAGAGCATCCACGAAGTGGCCAACTACATTCGCCAGCATCCCGCCATCCCGCACCGGGTCGACGACCTGGCCGCGCGGGCGGGGCTGTCCGCCCGCTACTTCTCGATCAAGTTCAAGGAACTGATCGGCACGTCGGTGCAGACGTACATGATTCGCTGCCGCATCGAGCGGGCGCAGCACCTGCTGCTTCACGCCGGCATGAACGTGACGGAGGTGGCGGATACGCTCGGCTATCGGGACATCTTCTTTTTCAGCCGCCAATTCAAGCAGTACACCGGCAAGAGTCCTTCCGAATTTCGGTAGGGCTCTTTTTTTCCGACCTGTCGCGGTATGAGGCGACTCCGTTGCGTGCCCGCGGTCGTTCGCGGCGCGGGAGAGTCGCTTATTTTCCGATTCGGCGGAACATCCCGCACCTTTGAGGCGATCTTCCAGACTCTTCCACCGTAAATTCCGAACATCCGACACCAAAACGGAATTCAGAGAAATCCCCAAGACGCGCGTTTCGGGCGATAATGGAAGCGCAATCAACACCGAGACGATCGAGGGGGATAAGAGGAAATGAAATCGACGATGCATCCTGCGAAAAGCGTCGCTCTGCTGGCGTTGGCGGCGGCCGTGCTGTCGGCCTGCGGCTCGAACGGCAACGGCAGCGCTTCGCCCGCCGGCGCCGGCCCGAGCGGAGCCGCAAGCCCGAGCGCAAGCTCCGCGGCGAGCCCGAGCGCCGATTCCGGAGGGGCCGCTTCGGCTTCGGCCGGGGATCAGCCGCAGGTGACGGTGGAATTTTGGCACGCGTACGGTGAAGGGGAAGAGAAGGTGCTGCTGGAGCAGGTCATCCCGAAGTTCGAGGCCGAGAACCCGAACATCAAAATCCATGCGACCCGCATGCCGACCGAAAACCTGGAGCAGCAAGTGCTGACCGCCGCCGCCGGAGGCACGCCGCCCGACGTGATGCGGATGGACAACACGTGGGTGTCGAACATGGCGAAGCAGGGCGCGCTGCAGGAAATTTCCGGCTTCCCCGGCGCGCAGGACATTCTCGACAATTCGTTCAAAGGCACGGTGGACACGAACCTGTATCAGGGCAAATATTACGGCGTGCCGCTGGACACGAACACGCAAGTCGCCATTTACAACCAGGAGTTGCTCGCCAAAGCGGGCGCCTCCGAGCCGCCGAAGACGATGGACGAGCTCGCCGACCTGGCCCGCAAGCTGAAATCTCAGGGCAAATATACCGGCATTACGATCGGCGGTCCGGACGTCTGGAACTTCTCGGCCTGGTTCTGGACGCTGGGCGGCAAATATACGGACGACGCGTATACGAAGGCGACCGGGTATCTTAACTCCGACGCCAGCGTCAAAGCGCTGGAGACGATTCAGGGCTGGTACAAGGAAGGGCTGCTGTCGCCTCCGATCACGGGCGGCCAGCCGGGCACGTGGGAAGGGCTGCGCGGCGACAAGGGCAAGCCGGCATCGTATATGATGATCGCCGACGGTCCGTGGTTCTTCTCCCTGATCGGCGACGCGGACACGAAGGGCAAGATGCTGCCGGCCGTGCTGCCGGCCGGTCCGGACGGCCGGAGCCATTCGGTCATCGGCGGCGAGGACATGGTCATCTTCAACGGAGCGAAGCAGCCGGACGCGGCCTGGAAGTTCGTCCAGTTCATGACGTCGACGGACATCCAGCTGCTCATGGCGGAGAAGACCGGGCAAATTCCGACCAACAAGGAAGCGGCCCAATCGCCCGATCTCCAGAACGTCTGGTACCTGCAGCCCTACATCGACCAGCTCGAAACCGCCTACGCCCGCACGCCGAGCGCGAACGCGAACAAGATCAACGACGCGATCCAGGCCGCGTTCGACTCGGTCATCCGCGGCAAGGAGACGCCCAGGGACGCGCTGGATAAGGCGGCGAAAAAAGTCGACGGCTTCCTCGGCGAATAAACGATATCGGCCTGCCACGCGCGGCGGCCGGCCCGTGCCCTGCGGCGCGGCCGGCTGCCGCCCGGGCTTTCCGGAAAGGACGAAGGCGCCATGCGCAAAGCGCTGAAGCAATACGCCCAAGTGTCGCCCTACCTTGCCGTCGGCCTTGCGCTGACGATCGCGTTTGTGATGTACCCGATGGTCAAGGGGATGTACATCAGCTTTTTCCACTACAACGTCATCAAGCCGGAGACGAGCGAGGCGGCCGGCTTCGCCAACTTCCGGCACGTGCTGAGGGACCCGCTCATCGGCACCGCGTTCCGCAACTCGATGCTGCTGGCGCTCGTCACCGTGCCCGGACAATGGATCGCCGGCGTGCTGCTTGCGTTGCTGATCCAGGTGAAGACGGTGCGGCTCAAAGTGTTCTGGCGGCTCGTCTACTACATTCCTGTCATCAGTTCGTGGATCGTCGTCTCCTACCTGTTCCGCTTCCTGTTCGCGGACGGCGGCGAAGGCATCGTCAACTACGTGCTCGTCGACCTGCTGCACGTGCTGCGGGAACCGGTCGGCTGGCTGCAAAACACGTGGACGGCGAACGCCGTCATCTGGATCGTCAGCATCTGGAAGGGCGTCGGATGGGTGATGGTTCTCTATCTGGCGGCGCTGCAGTCGATCCCGAAATCGCTGTACGAAGCCGCCGAGATCGACGGGGCGAGCCCGGCCGTCGTGTTCCGCAACGTGACGCTGCCGCTCGTGCGGCCGCTCACCCTGTACGTCGTCATCAACCTGATCAACGGAGCGATCCAGGCGTTTATCCAGGCATACGCGATCACCCAGGGGGGACCGATGGACACGACGCAGCTGCTGAACACGTACCTGTACAAGCAGGCGTTCCAATATTTCGATTTCGGTTACGCTTCGGCCATCAGCGTCTGCCTGGGGGTGCTGATCTTCGCCCTGACCTATTCGCAGCAGCGCGCCATCGGCCGCGACCGGATCGAGTATTGAGAGGGGAAGCGCCATGAGAAAAATCCGCACGATCCTCATCCATCTGCTGCTCGCATTCGGCGTCGCGTTCGTGATCGGTCCGTTCGTCTACATGGTGCTGACCGCGCTGACGACCGACAACTTCAGCCTGCCGTCGCCGCACAAGCTGATGACGGACACGAAGACGCTGGCCAATTTCGCGGCGGCCTGGGGCAAAAACCATTTTCAGCTGTACTTTCTGAACAGCCTGCTCGTCACGGCGCTGACGATGGCGTTCTCGCTGGCGCTGTCCTCGTGCATGGCGTACGCGTTCGCCCGGTTTCCTTTTCCCGGGAAGGAGCTGCTGTTCAGGCTGTTCATCTTCACGCTGTTCGTGCCGGCGATCATCAACATTATCCCGCAGTTCACGATCCTTAAGGCCCTGCACCTTGTCGACACGTACCAGGGGCTCGTGCTGATTTACGTCGGGTCGGGACTCGTCGGCAGCACGTTCTTCCTGCGGGGGTTCTTCGAGCGCATCCCGCGGGAGCTGGAGGAGTCGATCGTCATCGACGGAGGCGGGCGGTTTACGATCTTCCGCAAGATCTACCTTCCGATGTCACTGCCCGCGCTCGGCACGCTCGCCATCTTCTCGTTCCAGGGAACGTGGGACGAATTCGTCGTCGCGCTCACGGTGATGAAGTCGGAGGCGCACCGGACGCTGCCCATCGCGCTGCAGCTGTTCCGCGGGCAGTACGCCACGTATTACGGGCTGTTTTTCTCGGCGTCGATCATCGCGCTCATTCCGACGATTCTGGTGTTCCTGGTGTTCCAGAAGCAGTTTGTGCAGGCCAACCTCTCGGACGGGAGCCTGAAAAGCTAGGGAATCGGCGCCTGCGGCCCGAGTGCGGGCGGGCACCTGGGCGAAGCCGGCGCTTGCGGCCCGTATGCGGGCGGGTTCCCGCGCGGATGCGACCGGCGGGGAGTTCCCGGCGCCGCACCGGCGTCCCGAGGGGCGAGATCGCCGGTGATCCGATTGGCCTGCGCGAGGCCGGGGCCGTTCGATCCTTTGTACCAAAGTCGGAGAGAGACGCATTCAAGAACATTCAACTGGAGGACTCGACTGTGAACAAACCATCCACGCTCCGTTTGTGCCCCGACAAAGCCCAATACCGTCCCGGCGAAACGGTGCGGATCGACGTGAAATTGGCGGCGGAGGCGGGCCGGGCGCGGGTCGTTCGCTTCGGCTGGCAAGTGTGCGAGCTGGACCGGACCGTGGCGCAGGGAACGGGCGAACTGCGGCCGGCGCCGGGGGGGTATGCGGGCGAGATTCGTTTGCCTGCTTTTGCGGCGGCCGGCGCGTACGGCGTATTCGCGCAGGTGGCGGAGGATGCGGCCGCGAACGCCGGCGACTTGGGCCATCGCGATCAGGCGTCCGGCGCGGCGACGGACCGGGACGGTTGGGCCGGCGCGAGCGGGAACGAAGCCGCGTCCGAAGGCCGAGCCGTGGCCGACGGCACCGGCCGGATGCTGAGCGCCGAGACGGCGTTCGACGTTGCCGGCCGCTGGAGCGAGGCTCCCCGGTACGGCTTTTTGAGCGACTTTTCCCCGGATAGCGGCGACGGGGAGGAGCAGGCCGACTTCCTGTTGCGCCACCATTTGAACGTCGTCCAGTTTTACGACTGGATGTATCGCCACGATCGGTTGCTGACGGACGAGGACCCGTTCACCGATCCGCTCGGCCGCACCATCTCCCTCACCGCCGTGCGCTCCCGCATCGACAAGCTGCGCGAGCGCGGCATCGTCTCGCTGGCCTACGCGGCGGTGTACGCAAGCCTGCCGGATTACGCCCGGGAGCATCCCGAACAGTTGCTGTACCGCAGCGACGGGACGCCTTACAGCTTGGGCAACTATTTTTACATCATGGACATTTCGCCGGGGTCGGCCTGGACGGAGCGGGTGACGGACGACTTCCGCCGCGCGGTCGAATGGGGGTTCGACGGCTTGCATCTCGACCAGTACGGCTTCCCCAAGCGGGCGATTCGCCGGACGCCGGACGGTGGCGCCGAGACGGTGCGGCTGGCGGAGCTGTACCCTTCGCTCATCCGGCGTGCGCGGGAAAAGCTGCCGGAAGCCGGCCTCATCTTCAACAACGTCGGCACGTATCCGGCTCGCGCGACCGCCGAAGCTCCGCAAGACGCGGTTTATATCGAGGTTTGGGACCCGGTCACGCGACTGCGGGATTTGTACGAACTCGTTCGCCGCACCCGGGCGTTGACGCGCAAGCCGATCATCCTCGCGGCTTATTTGCCGCCGTTCCATCCCGAGCGGCCGGCCGAACCCGCACATGCGGAAAACGGAGCGCTCGCCGCAATGGCAGCCATTTACGCGTCCGGCGCGTACCATCTGCTGCTCGGAGAAAACGGCGGCGTGCTGGCCGATCCTTATTATCCGAAGTACGGACAGGCGTCGGCCGCCTTTCGGGAACGGTTGGCGCGCTGGTCCGACTTCATCGTCATGTACCGCGATCTGCTGTTCGATTCCGGGCTGGACGATTGGACCGACGCGTTCACCGGCGGCATCAACAACGAGCTGAAGTTTCGCGCGGCGGACCCGGGCGTGCGCTTCTCCACCGGCGCGGAGCCCGGCACGGTGTGGACGATCGCCAAGGAAAAGCGGGACGCCTACGTCATCCACCTGGTCAACCTGACCGGACTGGACAACGACGTCTGGCACGCGCCGAAAGGGTGCCCGCCCGCGCCGGTCCGCGGCATCGAGCTGAGCGTGGAAGTGGTCGACCGGGTCGCGAACGTGTTCGCCGCTTCGCCGGACGGCGAGTCGATTCGCCCGCTGCCGCTCGCCTGGGAATGGACGGCCCGCGGCGAGGACGGCGGCCGGTTCGTCCGCTTCACGCTGCCGCGGCTCGACCGCTGGACTATCGTCTGCATCCGGCTGGAAGGCGGCAGAGCGGCCCCGGCGGAGTAGAAACGGCGTTGCTTGAGCGGTGAGGCTGCAAATGGGAAAAGCCGGAGACCAAACGGCCGGCGGCAGCCGCCCGGGAACGGGCCCGGCGCGGCGCACGCGGCGCGGCCACTGCGACGCCGGCGCTGGCGTGGCGCCGGGCTTCCCGCGGCGCCGGCCTTCGTGCGGGGCGGCCTTCGCGCGGGGGCGGCCCTGGCGTGCGCGAGCTCTCGCCCGGCGCGGCTCCGAGGCGCGGCCCCCCTGCGGCGCAGCCCTCCCCGCGGCGCCGGCCGCTCCCCGAGCCGCGCACGGTGCCCCCGGACGGCGAGCGACAGTGCTATAATGGTTGTACGCAATCCAACGCCTTCGCACGGAGCTGGTACCCGCATGACCAAATGGCTGAAGCGCCTCCTGTTCGAAAGAGTGTCCACCAAGCTGATCGCCATGGTGCTCAGCCTCATTTTGCTGTCGGCGACTTTTATCAGCATGGCGTACTACGGCTCCTCGGTCTCGATCATCGGCAGTCATGTAAGGGCTTCCGCGCAACAGGGAGCCAAGCAGACGGCCGATTATTTGTCGCTCATGCTGACGGTCGGCACCGACATGGGGCAGCAAATTTTTCGCAACGCGCGGTTGCAGGAAGTTCTGAATCAGGAGATGCAGGGCCACCTGACGGTGGACGAACGGTTCGAGATCAAAGATTCGGTCGGCCAGACGCTCAACAATACGATATACGCCAGCTCGTTCGTGCGCGGCATTTACATTTTGCGGGAAAACGGGGAAAGCTGGGGAAGCGGGCTGTTCAATCCGTCCAAGGTGAAGCGGTACACGCTGTCGAGCCACGAGTGGTACAGCAGCGTCGTCAGCGGCCGGGCCAACGAGCTGTGGCTGCCGCTCGGCTACGATCCGTTCAGCGGGGGCGGCGACGACTCGGAGCTCGTGCTGACGCTGGTCGACTCGTTTCGCAATCTGAAATCGAAGCAGACGGAGGGCGTCATTCTCGTCAACCTCGACGGCCAGCTGCTTCTCGACGCCGTACAGCGGATCAGGCTGGGCAAGACCGGCACCTGGCGCGTCGTCGACGGGAGCGGGCAGGTGATGATCGCCGCCGATCCCGCCCAGTGGGGGCGGGCGCTGCCCGACCCGGTACTGGCGCAGAAGATCGCTTCGCAACAAGAGGAGTTGCTCGAGTTCCAAACGAAGGTGAACGGGGAGGAGGATTACGTCGTTTCCGTGAAGATGGCGAACGGCTGGCGCTTGATCGGCCAGGTGCCGGTCAAGGAGATCATCGGCGACATCGCAAGGCTGCAGCGCCGGATCACGTTGTACACCGCGCTGTTTCTGCTCGTCGCGCTGCTCGTCGGCCTGCTGTTCTCGTCGCGGATCACCCGTCCGCTCAAGGAGCTGACCCGGCAGATGCGAGCGATCGAAAACAACAACTTCAAAGTGCGGTCGCGCATCCGCTCGCGGGACGAGATCGGCCGGCTCAGCCTGCGCTTCAACCAGATGGCCGGCCAGATCGAGACGCTGATCCGCGAGGTGGAGGAGGCGGGCTCGCGCAAGCGCGAGGCCGAAATCCGCGCGCTCCGGCATCAGATCAACCCCCATTTTCTCTATAACACGCTGTCGTCGATCCGTTGGATGATCAGGCTCGGCCAAACGGACAATGCTTACAAAGGGATCGCCTCGCTGGTCGAACTGATGGAGTCGAGCATGGGCAAAGCGAGCGTGTTCACGACGATTCGCCAGGAGCTGGAGCTGCTGGACAAATATATGGTCATCCAGCAGTTCCGCTACGGCGCCGGGCTGGCGCTCGAGGTCGAGGCGGACGAGGCAGCGATGGATTTTCCCATCCCCCGCATGTTGCTTCAGCCGCTTGTGGAAAACGCCGTCTTCCACGGACTTGCTCCCCGGGACGGCCAAGGCACGGTGCGGGTGGAAGTCCGGCGGCGGGACCGTCCCGCCGGCGTGGTCGCGACCGTCGCGGACGACGGCGCGGGCATCGAGCCGGAGCGGCTCGCCTCCCTGTTGCGGGATGAGCGGGAGACGAGCCGTTCGGGCTTGCTCGGCATCGGCCTGAAGCATGTGGAGGAGACGATTCGGCTGTACTACGGTCCGGGAAGCGGCATGGACATCCGCAGCGAAGCGGGCGGCGGGACGACCGTCACCCTGTCTTTGGTGCCGAAGGAGGAATGAGCGGCTGATGACATACAAGGCGCTGATTGTGGACGATGAGCCGATCATTCGTTACGGCCTGGCCTCCACGGTCGACTGGGCGGGGGCGGGCGTCGAGTGCGCCGGCGAAGCGGGCAACGGCGAAGCGGCGCTCGGACTCATAAGCGAGCGGGAGATCGACATCCTGATCACCGACATCAAGATGCCGAAGATGGACGGCCTGGAGCTGATCCGGCGCGCCAAGAGCAGCCGTCCCCATCTGAAGGCGATCTTGATCAGCAGCTACAACGATTTCGAATACGCGCGCCGGGCGGTGCAGCTCGGCGTCGTCGTCGATTACCTGCTCAAGCCGACGATGGAGCCCGAGGACGTGACGCGGCTGCTCGCCGTATGCCGGGACAAGCTGAACGAGGAAAAGACGCTGGAGGAAAAATCGGCGCGGCTCGCCAAAGAGGAGCAGGAGCGGCAGCGGCGCAACGTCGGGAACGAGCTGCGGCGGGCGCTGACGGGACAGCCGGCGGACTGGGCCGGGCTGGCGGCGGAGATGCCGGGCCCGTACATGCTGGCCGTCTGGCGGGCGGAAGGGGAGCCGGGCGCTCCCGGCGGCGCGGCCGGCGGGAATGGCGGCGCAGCCGGCGTCGGCGGCGCGGACGGGGGGAATGGCGGCGCAGCCGGCGTCGGCGGTGCGGCCGGCATCGGCGGCGCGGCCGGCGGGAATGGCGGCGTAGCCGGCGGTGACGCCGCCGGCGGGCTGGAGCGGCTTGCGGCGCGGCTGTCCGCGCTGCTGCCGGACGGGGCAGTGTGCCGGACGGGCGAGCGGGAGCTGTGCCTGCTGCTGCCCGACCGCTCTCCTGCCGCGGCGGCGGGTTTGCGCATCCGGCAGGCGCACGCCGCCATGCGGGAAGCGCCGGACGAGGCCGGCGCGGCGGCCGGGCCCGGCTTCACGGTCGGCATCAGCCCGGTATTCCACCGGGCGGAGCGGCTGCCCGAGGCGTACGAATGGGCGCGGAACGCGTTCGACGCCGCTTTTTTCGGTGGGCCGGGGGCGTGCTACGACGGCGAAATACGCCGCCGGGAGGACGGGGGGCCCGACCGGCCGGCCCTGACCGCGGGCGCCGGCGAATCCGCCGCCCGGGAGCGGTCGGCCAGCCTGCGCGATGCGTTCTCGCGCAAGCTCGCCGACTCCGACGAAGCGGGCTGCGGGCAGGCGCTGCGGGAACTGTTCGAGCTGTGGCGGTCGCGGTTGCTCCCGCCCGGCGAAGTGCGCAAGCAAGCCGGCGACGTGCTGTTGCGGATGCAGTCGGTACGGCCGTACTTGCGGGCGGAGGAGAAGCTGGAGCTGCTGATGGACGATCACGAGCGGCTGAAGCGGGCCGGTTCGCTAAGCGAGGTCGAAGCCCTCGTCACGGCCCGTTTCCGGGAAGGGCGGGAGCTCGGGGAGCCGCTGGCGCTGGCCGCTTCCGAGGATGCGGCAGGCGCGGCAGCGATCCGCAGCGCGCTCGCCTACATCCAGGAGCGCTTCCGGACGGAGCTGTCGCTAAGGGAGGTCGCCGGCCACGTTCACATGAGCCGCAACTATTTCAGCGAGCAATTCAAGCGGCATACCGGCCTGAACTTCATCGACTTCGTCATCCGGCTGCGCATCCGCTTCGCCCGCCACCTGCTGGAGACGACGACGCTGAAGGTGTACGACATCGGCCTCCATTGCGGGTTCAACAGCGACAAACATTTTCTGAAAATGTTCAAAAGAGAGACCGGCTGCACGCCCGCGGAATACCGCAGCCGGATGCGGCAGGGAGGCGGGGAAGAATGAGGCGGCTGCGGATCGGAACGGATGTCCTTCTGCCGGCGGCGCTTCTGCTGCTGGCGGTGCTGACGCTCGCCGGCTGCTCCTCGTATTCGCTCGTCGGGGACGACGCCGGCGCGCCGTCCGGCGCGGCGTCCAAGGCGGCGGTCGACCTGACGTTCTGGCACACGTTCAGCGACGTGGAGACGAAGGTGTTCGAATCGCAGGTGTTGCCGCTGTTCGAGAAGGAATACCCGAACATCGCCGTGCATCCCGTCCGCCAGGACTACACGTCCCAGCTCAACGACAACATTGTCGCCGCCGTCGCCGACGACAAGCAGCCCGACGTCATGCGGATGGACATCATCTGGGTGCCGCAGTTCGCCCGCAGCGGCGCGCTGACCGATCTGTCGACGATGCCCGACTTCGGTGAATACGAGAACCGGTTCGCCGGCTCGCTGCTGCAGACGAACAAGTACGAAGGCCGCTATTACGGCATTCCGCTCGACGCGACGACGATGGTGCCGATCTACGACAAGAAGCTGCTCGCCGAGGCGGGACTGTCCGCGCCGCCCGGTTCGTTCGACGGGCTCGTCGCCGCCGCGCGAAAGCTGAAGGCGAAGGACGCCGGCCTGTACGGCATCAGCATCTGCTGCTCGAGCACGTGGGGGATGCTGCCCTACTTCCGGACGCTCGGCGGCGAATTGCTCAGCCCGGCGCTGGACCGGGCGAGCGGCTACCTGGACAGCCCGGCCAGCGTCAAGGCGATGGAGAAGCTCAAAGGGTGGTACGACGAGGGGCTCATCAGCCCTTCGGTCGTCGGAGGCGAGCCGGGGGGATGGGACGGGCTGTTCGCCGGGAAAATCTTGATGACGAGCGAAGCGCATTGGTTTTTCACATCGAACGAGACGACGGAGAACGCGCCCCGGCTGGCGGACATGACGACCGCGCTGTTCCCGGCGGACGAACGCGAAGGGACATCGGTCATCGGCGGCGAGAACCTGGTGCTGTTCAGAGGCTCGCGCCATCCGCAGGAAGCATGGACGTTCATGAAGTTTCTCGTGTCGGAGCCGGTGCAGGAAATCATGGCGGGAACGGGCCTCATTCCGTCGATCCGGAATTTCGACCGGGAGAAGCTGCAGCCGCAGTTCCGCGTCTACCTCGACCAGCTCGGCCGCGCCGAGCCGCGCCCGCCGGTGCCCCAATGGGACCGGATCGACGACGTCTTCTCGCGGATGGTGACGCGCATCTTCGTCGGGGAGAAGCCCGCGGCCGAGGCGCTGCGGGAGAGCGCGGCGCAGATCGACGGCATTCTGGCCGGACCGTGAAGCAAGAGGGGCGGTTGGAGCGGTACCGCTTCGCAGCTTCGGCGCCGCTTTCGTCCGCTCGAATACCGTCTTATGCGTTCGCGGACGGAGGAGGGTTCAAGCTCTATTTTCCGAAAATCGGCTATGCGCCGCGGGAACAGGCCGGTTCGCCGCCGGCGCTGCGGGCTGCCGGTCCGCCGGACCGAGCCGCTCGGCAGCGCCGATGCGACGCGCCGGACATCGAGCTTGTACCAATGCCATCCGGCCGGAGCCGGCGGGCGTTCGCCGCATCCGCGAGGAAGCGGCGATGCGGCCTTACCGGAGCGTGCCGAGCCGTTCGCCCATGCGCACCTTGTCGCCGGTCTTCAACTCGGGGCGGGGCCGGCACGTGCCGTTCTCCGCCAGCAGAACGACGGTCGAGCCGAACTCGAAGTAAGCGAGCTCCTGCCCGCGCTCCAGCTTCTTCGGCTGCGGCTCCACGTAGCGGATGCTGCTGACGTTCAGCGCCCCGACCTTGACGACGGCGATCTCGCCCCCGTCGTGCCGGATATACGTCACGAGCCGCTCGTTCCGCGACAGCACCCGGCGCATCGCCGTCAGGCCGAAGTCGTTGACCGGGTACACCCGGCCCGGAATATGCTCGCTCTCGACGACCGTCCCGGAGCACGGAGCATGAATCCGGTGGTAGTCGGTCGGACTCAGGTAGAGCACCCAGAAGCACCCGTTCCGGTATTGAGGGATTCGGGGGGAATCGCTCAGCAGCTCGTCCAGCGTATAGTCTTGCCCCTTCACCTGCATGAGCGTTCCGTCGCGAACGACTCCGCAGGCGGTGACGAGCGCGTCCACGGGGCTGACGAGCGCGTCCGGCGACGGGTCGACCGGCCGGGAGCCGGGCTTCAGCCGCCGGGTGAAAAACTCGTTGAGCGAGCCGTACTCCCCGATCTCCTTCTCCGCTTCCTCGACCGGGATGCGGTACAGCGCCGCGAAGCGGGGGATGAAGCGCCGGCTGAGCGGCGATTTGGCCAATCGCCCTGTCAGTCGGGACACGAATTTGCGCGAGGTCGTCTCGGTCATGGCGCGCAGCAGCCAACGGTTCATCTTCTGCCCGGCAACTCCTTTGTTCCAACGCTTGTTCTCCTTAGCATGACATATCGCATCCGAAAGTTCAAATGCCGAAAAAAGATGGACAACGGCCGTGCTCTTTCCCGCCCCGAACGTGTATGCTATGACGACATCACGAATCGGGGGGACGCGCATCATGGTTAAAGTGGCATTCGTGACGCCCGGCGCTTATCCGGTTCCGTCGCCCGCCGGCGGGTCGGTCGAGCGTGTCGTCGAGAAGCTCGTTCCGCTGCTCGTTCCGGCCGTCGACGCCCGGATTTACGGCCGCATCGGCCGCAGGCTGCCGACGCGCGGGCTGCACCGGGGCGTTCCGTGCGAACGGTTCCCCGGCAAAAACAAAGCCCGCTACTGGAAAGCCGTCATGAGGCGCCTTCGCGCCTACCGCCCGGACATCATTCAGATCGAGAACCGCCCGCGCATGGTTCCGGCGTTCAGGCGGCATTTTCCGAACGCGCAAATATGGCTCAGCCTGCAATCGAATACGTTTCTGACCGCCCCGTACATGCCCGCCCGGGCGCTGCCCTCCTGCCTGGAGGCGGCCGACCGCATTCTCGTCAACAGCCATTACCTGCGAAACTACGTCGCGCGGCGCGTCCCGGCAGCGGCGCAGAAGACGGGCGTCGTTCATCTCGGCGTCGAGGCGGACCGCTTCACCGGCTGGAGCAAGGAGCAGGAGAAGGCGGCGCGGGGGTGGAGCGGCCGCCGCGTCGTGCTGTTCGTCGGGCGGCTCATTCCGCTCAAGGGAGTTCACTTGCTGCTCGAGGCGCTGCCGGAGCTCGTCCGCGAGGCGCCGGACGTTCTCGTGGCGATCGTCGGCGGCCCGTTCTATGGCAAGCCGGCCGTGACCGCCTACGTCCGCAAGCTTCACCGGATGGCCAGGCCGTGGAAGCGCCACGTTCATTTTCAGCCGTATGTCAGCCACCACGAAATTCCCCGCTGGTTCGCGGCGGCGGATGCGGCCGTGGTGCCGTCGGTGCGGCGCGAGGCGTTCGGCCTCGTCAACGTCGAAGCGATGGCGTCGGGGCTGCCGGTCGTGGCGAGCCGGGTCGGAGGCGTGGCGGAAGTCGTCGAGGACGGCGTGACCGGGCTGCTGTTCGATCCCGTCAACGCCCGTCGGGAGCTCGCCGAGCGCCTCTTGCTGCTGCTGCGCGACGAACCGCTGCGGCTGGAGATGGGGCGCCGCGGGCGGGAGCGGGTGCTGCGGCAGTTCACGTGGGAGCACTCCCGCGACCGCTGGCTGGAGCAGCTTCGGCTGGCGACAAGCCCGGAGCGGCCGGCAACGGTCCCTTTTTGACCAAGCATCATGCGAAAAATGAGAAGCCTCTTCCCCGGCAAGGGGAGGAGGCTTCTTCATTGCGGGCGGAATGGGAGGTTATCCGAAAAAGGTGGAGTAGAGCAGGTAAGCGTTCAGGACGACGATGAGGGCCGTGATGACCCAGGCGAGGGCGCTCAGCCACGGACGGTTGGCGAACTCGCCCATTTTTTTGCGGCTGGACGTGAATTGGACGAGCGGCACGACGGCGAACGACAGCTGCATGGACAGGATGACCTGGCTGAGAATGAGCAGATCGTTCGTCCCCTTCTCCCCGTACAGCGCCGTGACGATGACCGCCGGAACGACGGCGATCAGGCGGGTGATGAGCCGGCGGAGCCACGGCGGCATCCTGAAGTTGAGGAAGCCTTCCATGACGATCTGCCCGGCCAGCGTGCCGGTCAGCGTCGAGTTCTGCCCCGATGCGAGCAGCGCGGCGCCGAAGAAGACGGAAGCCATCGTCGTGCCGAGCAGCGGCGCCAGCAGGCGGTACGCCTCGCCGATCTCGCCGACTTCCGACAAGCCGTTCGAGTGGAACGCCGCCGCGGAGATGACCAGAATCGCCGCGTTGATGAACAGGGCGAAGAACAGCGCGATCGTCGAGTCCAAGGTCGCGAAGCGGATCGCCTGGCGCTTGCCGGGCGTCGTCTGCTCGTACTGCCGGGTCTGAACGATCGACGAGTGCAGGTACAGGTTGTGCGGCATGACGGTCGCGCCCATGATGCCGATGGCGATATAGAGCATTTCCGGATTGTTTACGATGTCGGCCTTCGGCACGAACCCTCCGGCGACTTCGCCGAACGCGGGATGCGACAGGACGAGCTCGGCGGCGAAGCAGATGCCGATGATGGCGATCAGCGCGATGACGAACGCCTCCAGATAGCGGAAGCCCTTGTGCTGCAGGAACAGAATGATGAGAACGTCCGCCGTCGTCAGAATGACGCCGTACAGCAGCGGCAGTCCGAACAGCAGGTTGAGCGCGATCGCGGCCCCGATCACCTCGGCCAGATCGCAGGCGGCGATGGCGAGCTCGCACAGAAACCACAGTCCGTACGTCACCGGCCGGCTGTAGTGGTCCCGGCACGCCTGGGCCAAATCCCGGCCGGTCACGATACCCAGCTTGCCGGCCAGTGCCTGCAGCACCATCGCCATCAGGTTCGAAACGAGAATGACCGCGAGCAGCGTGTAGCCGAACCGGGAGCCGCCGGCGATGTCGGTCGCCCAGTTGCCGGGGTCCATGTAACCGACCGCGACCATGTAGCCGGGGCCGACGAAAGCGAGAAATTTGCGGAACCAGGAGCCGCTATTCGGAATGCGAAGGGAGCGGTGCGCCTCGGGCAGCGACGGGCCGGATTCGCGGCGCCAACCGCGGCGCGCCTTGCCTGACGAGATCGCGAGATCGTCTCGCATGGTAATCACCTCTTTATGCCAAGCGGTATGGACTTGAAGTTGTTCATGGCAACCTTTTTGGCGTATAAGACATAATGTTTCCCTAGCGCAAAACTTCTTTTGCTTATAATATACGCTCGCCGCCGCGAAATGTAAACCTGTTTTTTTGCCTTGCCCAACTCCGTGTCGCGCCCATGGGTGAATGCATATGATAAGTTAGCTTGCATGCAGGGAAGGAGAGGGACATGAAAAGAGCCAGAGGCAAGAAGAAGCCGAGTCCGCGCCGCCCGTTGTACTATGTGGACAATCCGAACAACATGGAGCTCAAATGGCTGGACGAGATCCAGAAGCAGAAGTCGAAATCGGTCAGCGTACACGGCTCCCAGGCGGCAGCTCCGCCCAAGCCGGCGGGCGATGGCGCGAACCGGACCGAAGCGGCTTCCGGAGTGCTCGGCTTTACGGCGACCGATAAGGTCGAGCAATTGAAGAAGAAGACGGACGCGGCGTCGAAGGCGATCGTCGGCGCCACGGCTTGGATGCAAGACAACATCCAGAACCGGAAGCAGGCGAAGCAGGCCGAGTCGGCAGAGGAGCAGGAAATCGTGGCGGTCGTCGAAGCCGCGGCCCGGCAGGCGGCCGACTCCGCCGACGCGCTGTCGGCGCTCATACAGGAAGCGCCGGGAGCAAGAGACGCCGCGGCGCCGGGAACGGAACCGGGGCCGGCGCCGGAAGCGGCGGCCGGGCCGGAGGCGGCCGGCGGGCCGGAAACGGCGGCGGAGGCGGCGGCCGGGCCGGAAGCGGCGGCCGGGCCGGAGACGGCGGCCGGCGGGACGGCAGCCGCGGCTTCCGCGGCCCCGCCCGATCGGGAAGAGCGCAGGCGGAAGCTGGAGGAGAGGAAGCGTCCGGCCCGCCCCGCGCCGATCGTCTATACCGACGACCTGGCGGACGAATCGGTGACCGCCGCCAAGCTGGCGCCGTATTCGGTCGGCAGAGGGCAGATCGCTCCGGAATCGATCGTCACCGATTCCATCGCCGACTTCGCCGTCACCGCGATCAAGCTGGCGGACGGATCGATTACCTCCTCCAAGTATGCCCCGGAATCGATCACCGGCGAGCACTTGGCCAAAAATTCCGTCTCCGGCCAGAAGCTTCGCGACCGTTCGATCACCGGCGAGAAGCTGAAGGACGGCAGCGTCTCGTCGGCGAAGCTCGCCGACCGGACGATCAGCGCGGACAAAATCGCGGAGGGCTCCATCCAGCCCAAGCATCTGAGCGCGGCCATCATCACGACGGAACTGCTCCAGGATCAGGCGGTGACGTCCGAGAAGATTCGCAGCGGCTCCATCCGCAGCGAAAATTTGTCCAACGAAAGCATCGACACTTCCAAGCTGGCCGACGACGCGGTCACCACCTCCAAGCTGCGGAACGAAGCGGTCACGTCCGAGAAATTGGCGAAGGGGGCGGTCGATTCTTCCCATCTGCAGAAGGGATTGATTTTGGCCGATCACGTCGCGCCGGGGGTGGTGCAGGGAAAACATTTGGCTCCGTCCGCCGTATCGTCCGAACATTTCGCCGCGGGCTCCGTCGTCACGGACGCGCTGTCCGACCGGTCGGTCACGGCCGTCAAGCTCGCGCAAGGAACGGTGGGGGCGGAGCATCTGCGCCCGGCGGCCGTCCTCGGCGTCCACCTCGGGGAAGAGGCCGTTGACACCCGCCATCTGAGGGACGGTTCCGTGACGGTCGCCAAGCTGTCGGAATCGTCCGTCGCCACGATTCATCTGATCGATCAAGCCGTCACGTCCTCCAAGATCGCCGACCAATGCGTCGTCTCCGCCAAGCTGGCGGAAGAGGCGGTCACCTACCGGCACTTGGCCAAAGGCAGCGTCACATCCGACAAGCTGGCGGATCACGCGGTCGGCCGCCGCCATCTCGCCGATGAGGCCGTCGGCGGCCGCGAGCTGGCCAAAGGGGCGATCGCCGCCGTCCATCTGCAGGACGGGATCATCGGCCCCGCCCAGCTGGCGCCGGAAGCGGTGACGAACAAGCAGCTCGCGAAGGCGAGCGTCGACACCGACCATCTGCGGCCGGGCGCGGTCAAGGCCGCGCAACTGGCGGAGGGGTCGGTGGAAGCCCGCCATGTGGCGGACGGCGCGGTGCGTACGGAGCACCTGGCCGAGGCGAGCGTCACCGGGGAAAAGCTCGCATCCGGCAGCGTCGAATCCGGCCATCTGGCCGCCGAGGCGGTCCGCGGCGAAGCGATCGCCCCGCAAGCGGTGGAAGGCCGGCATCTGAAGCCGGGCTCGGTCGGGTTCGGCCATCTGGTGCCGGGCGCGGTCGGCACCCGGGAGATCCGCGCGGAAGCGATCGTCTCCGAGCATCTGGCGCCGGGTTCGGTGGGTGAGCGGCAGATCGGGGTGCGGTCGATCTTTTCACACCACCTGACCGATCATTTGATCACGTCGCTCAAGCTTTCGCCGGAGAGCGTCTCGACCGACAAGCTGGCCGATTCGGCCGTCACTGCCGCGAAGCTGGCGGACCAGAGCGTCACGGCGGCGAAGCTGGCGGGCGGCTCGGTCGGGAGCGAGGCGCTCGCCGAAGGCGCGGTGACGGATGAGGCCATCGCCGACGGAGCGGTCGACGCCCGCCATCTTCGCGCCGGATCGGTCGCCGCGGCGCATCTGACCGCCGGCAGCGTCGGCGAGGCGGCGATCGCCCCCGGGGCGGTGTCCGCGGACGCGCTTCAGGACGGCGCGGTCGGCAGGCGCCATCTGGCCGCCGAAGCGGTCGGCAGCCGCCAATTGGCGGCGCAGGCGGTGCTCGGGCTCCACCTGGCCGAAGGCAGCGTGCGCGAGACTCACCTCGCCGACGGCAGCGTGAGCGGCGCCAAGCTTGCGGACGACTCCGTGGGCGGCGCGCAGCTTCGCGAAGGGAGCGTGGAGCGAAGGCATCTGACCCCCGGATCGGTCGATCAGGAGCACCTCGCCGAAGGGAGCGTCGGCGCCGCCCAACTGCAGGCGGCAGCCGTCCGGCTCGGCCACCTGGCCCCAAACTCGGTCGCCGGCGCCGCGCTCACCGATGCGGCCGTCACGGGGGAGAAGCTGGCGCCCGGCAGCGTGGATTCGCAACATTTGGCCATCGGCAGCGTCGGCAGCGATCACCTGATGCTGGAGACGGTGGACAGCAAGCATTTGCGGCCCGATTCGGTGCACGGGTTCCATCTCCGCAAGGGCACGGTGACCATCGCCCACCTCGCTCCGGATGCGTCCGTGCTGGTGAAGCATGCTGAGCAGCGGATCGATTCGGAGCGGCTGGAACCGGCCGCCGTGGCGTCGGTTCACCTGCGGGACGGAGCGGTCGTCTCGGAAAAGCTGGCCGACGAGGCGGTGACGGCCGCGAAGCTGGCCGCCGGCAGCGTCACGGCCGGTAAGCTCGCCGCCGGCAGCGTCGGCGCGAGACAGTTGGCCGCCGGCAGCGTCGGCACGAAGCAACTGGCCGCCGGGGCCGTCGATCCGGACCGGCTGGCGGACGGAGCGGTGACGGAGGCAAAGCTGGCCGCCGGCAGCGTCACAGCCGGCAAGCTTGCCGCCGGCGCAGTGACGGCGGAAGCGCTGGCCGACGGCTCCGTGACCGAGAAGACGCTGGCGGACGGCGCGGTGACGGCCGCGAAGCTGTCTTCCGGCAGCGTCACGGCCGATAAGCTCGCCCCCGGCGCAGTAACGGCGGAAGCGCTCGCCGCCGGCAGCGTCGGCGCAGAGCAACTGGCCGCCGGCGCAGTGACGGCGGAAGCGCTGGCCGACGGCTCCGTGACCGAGAAGACGCTGGCGGACGGCGCGGTGACGGCCGCGAAGCTGGCCGCCGGCAGCGTCGGCGCAGAGCAGCTGGCTGCCGGAGCTGTCGGCACGAAGCAACTGGCCGCTGGGGCCGTCGATCCGGACCGGCTGGCGGACGGGGCTGTGACGGAAGCGAAGCTAGCCGCCGGCGCAGTGACCTCACAAGCGTTGGCCTCCGGCTCCGTGACCGAGAAGACGCTGGCGGACGGGGCGGTGACGGAGGCAAAGTTGGCCGCCGGCAGCGTCACAGCCGATAAACTCGCTCCCGGCGCAGTGACCTCGCAAGTGCTCGCCGCTGGCAGCGTCGGCGCAGAGCAGCTGGCCGCTGGGGCCGTTGATCCGGACCGGCTGGCGGACGGGGCTGTGACGGAAGCGAAGCTAGCCGCAGGCAGTGTAACAACCGCTAAGCTTGCCGCCGGCGCAGTGACCTCGCAAGCGTTGGCCGACGGCTCCGTGACCGAGAAGACGCTGGCGGACGGAGCGGTAACGGAAGCGAAGCTAGCCGCAAGCAGCGTAACAACCGGTAAGCTTGCCCCCGGCGCAGTGACGGCGGAAGCGCTGGCCGCCGGCTCCGTAACTGAGAAGACGCTGGCGGACGGAGCGGTGACGGAGGCAAAGCTGGCCTCCGGCAGCGTCACGGCCGATAAGCTCGCCCCCGGCGCAGTGACGTCGGAAGTGTTGGCCTCCGGCTCCGTAACCGAGAAGACGCTGGCGGACGGCGCGGTGACGGAAGCGAAGCTGGCCTCCGGCAGCGTCACGGCCGATAAGCTCGCCCCCGGCGCGGTTACTGCGGAATCGCTGGCCGACGGCTCCGTAACCGAGAAGACGCTGGCGGACGGCGCGGTGACGGAAGCGAAGCTGGCTTCCGGCAGCGTCACAGCCGGCAAGCTTGCCGCCGGCGCAGTGACCTCGCAAGTGCTCGCCGCAAGCAGCGTCGGCGCAGAGCAACTGGCCGACGGAGCAGTGACCTCGCAAGCGTTGGCCGACGGCTCCGTGACCGAGAAGACGCTGGCGGACGGGGCGGTGTCGGCCGCGAAGCTGGCCGCCGGCAGCGTCGGCGCAGAGCAGCTGGCTGCCGGAGCTGTCGGCACGAAGCAACTGGCCGCTGGGGCCGTCGATCCGGACCGGCTGGCGGACGGGGCTGTGACGGAAGCGAAGCTAGCCGCCGGCAGTGTAACAACCGCTAAGCTAGTCGTCGGAGCAGTGACCTCACAAGCGTTGGCCGCCGGCTCCGTAACTGAGAAGACGCTGGCGGACGGAGCGGTGACGACCGCGAAGCTGGCCTCCGGCAGCGTAACGGCCGATAAGCTCGCTCCCGGCGCAGTGACCTCGCAAGCGCTCGCTACCGGAGTTGTCGGCGCAGAGCAGTTGGCCGCCGGAGCAGTGACCTCGCAAGCTCTGGCGGATCAGGCCGTGACGGCGAGCAAGCTGGCGGACGGCGCGGTGACGGCGCAAGCGCTCGCCGCCGGCAGCGTGACCGGGGATAAATTGTCCGCCCCGCTTGCGGAACTGCTCGCCGATCTGCAGCAAAGCCTGGAGCGTGAAAAGAGCGAGCCGCAGCCCGCCTCCGACGAAGCCATTGACGGAGCGAAGCTGGCCGCAGGCAGCGTGGACGGCTCCAAGCTCGCCGCCGGCAGCGTGGGGGCTGCCCATCTGGCCTTCCTGGCGGTTACCGCCGTTCAGCCAGACGTTTCCGTGCTTTTCGGCAACGAGGCGTACGCCTTCCAAGGTGTGGCCGAGAGCATGAAGATCGATGTCCGGTTCCCGCAAGCTTTCGCCGACACGAACTACGTTCTGTTCGCCATGGCCGACCATCCTTCTTGCGTCTGCGCCGTGAAGCGCAAGACGCCGCAAGAGGCCGTAATCGAAATCGTCCGCACGCGCTTCTCGCCGGAGCCGCAAGGCTTCGTGCAATGGCTCGCCGTCGGCTCGAAGGAGGATCGGTCCGTATAAAGGAGCAGCGACATGCCCCGGATGGCTTCCATCCGGGGCTTCGCCGTTTAGCGGCGCATAGACGAAGCGGCGGCGACGGCCCTCTTGCCCCATTGCCCATCGGAACTTCGCCAGAGCGGGCCCGACGCGGCGTGATCGGCATGGGCAAGAACGCCAGATGGCGTTTTCCTGCAACGGGCGGCATCGTCGGCACGCAAGCGAAGAACCGCCCCGCCGCAACCTCTCTCTCGACAGCCCGTGCCCGAGGCCCGTCCGAAAAAGGACGGGCGTTCGCCCCGGCGTACAGATGCCGTTGCCGCTGGACACGTTAGACATACAATGTCATGGACACCGTTGCCCGAGGCATAGAGAGGTGAGATCAGCTTGAACGGAAGCAGTCGGAACAAACGGTATCCCGCGTCGGTTCCGAGAAGGAAGGCGACGGCGCGGGGAACGGCGGACGGCCGTTCGGGGAGCGCCCGTTCGACGGGCGGCCGTTCGGCGTCCGCGGCTCTTGCGGCCGGAGCTGCCGCCGACCGCTGGAAAGCCCCCTATGTTTCGGTCATCGTCCCGGTCATGAACGAGAAAAGAACGCTGGCGAAGGTGCTGAGAGAGGCCGCGCGGGTTCATCCCCGCACCGAGGTGATCGTCGTCGTCAACGGATCGACGGACGGCTCGCTGCGGATTGCCCGGAAGAGCGGCGCCCGGGTGCTGGCGTACGACCGGCCGCTCGGGCACGACGTCGGCCGGGCCGTCGGCGCGCGCGAAGCGCACGGCGACATTTTGCTGTTCATCGACGCCGACATGGTGATCCCCGCTTCCAAACTGCGCGCCTTCGTCCGAGCGGTCGAGGCCGGGACCGACGTGGCGCTGAACGATTATTCCGGACCGACTCGCCTCGAGACGGTTCACGGCGTTGTCCTTGCCAAGCATGCGCTCAACTCGCTGCTTGGCCGCCCCGATCTGGCGGGCGCTTCCCTGACGGCGGTGCCGCACGCGCTGAGCAGGCGGGCGCTCGAAGCGATCGGATGCCCGGCGCTGTCCGTGCCGCCGCTCGCGCACGCGATGGCGGTGAGCCGCCAGCTGGAAGTCCGGCGGGTCCGGCGCGTCGACGTCGGGCAGATCAACCCGCTGCGGGTCGAGCGGGAGCGGGTCAATTCGCTGGAGCCGCTGATCATCGGCGACCATCTGGAAGCGATTCGCTGGGTGCGGGAGAACACGAACGAGCGCGGCGGCTATGGCGACGGGATACGCACAAGATGGATGGTGAGGTGAGTCGGATGGCACGCGTAAGAAGCCGCACGAACGTCGGTCGCCGCCGTCGGACGCAGCGCTCCGGCGTCTTGCCGAAGCGCCGGAGCGGAGGCGCGGCGTCCCGGCGTCAGGCGAAGAGCCGCCGCCTGGCGCACACGCCGACCCGACGCCGGACGCACACGCGGACCCGCCGCCGGCCGGGACGCCCGGGCGGGTCGACCGCGCTCCGGACGGAACTGCTTGCGGCCGCGAACGCCTTGGCGTCGATTCGGCTGGAAGGGCGGCGCGAAGGCGCGGCCTGGCGGCTGCGGCACCCAAGCGGCACGCCGGAGGAGTTGAAGGCTCACGTCCGCCGCGAGTGGAGCGCCCGGGCGAAGGCGCTGCAGCCGGCGGCTTCCGTGCCATGGCTGCAAATTTGGCGCCAGGCCGAAGCCTTCGGCTCGGGCGCGCTCGAAGGAGCCGGCTTGGCGGGCGGCTTCGCGCCGATCCCCTTGCAAGGGACGGCGGCGGCGGTGCTGTGCGCTTCGGCCGATTCGTTTGCCCTGCGGGAAGTGCTCGGGACTTTGGCGGTGCTGCCCCTCGACGAGACGATCGTCGTCCTGGGCGACGCGCCGGAGTCGCTGTATAAGTCCGTTCGGGAGCAGGCGAAGGAAGCGCTGATCGTCCATTACCCGCATGTATTGGACGCCGATGTCGGACGGGCTCTGGGCGCCAAGCTGGCCGCGGCGGACATCGTTCTGTTCGTCGACGCCGCCGCGCCGGTCCCGGCCGACGCGTTGGGGCGCTTCCTGTGGGAATGCGACGGCCGGCTGGACGTGGCGCTGGCCGACCTGTCTTCTCCGAAGCGCCTGTTCCATCGCCGTCCCGCCCTCCATTGGTGGCATGAATTTTTGAACCTGACACTGCGGCGTCCGGACTTGAAGATGAACACGCTGGCCACCCTCCCGTTCGCCCTGACGCGGGCGGCCTTGGACGCGATCGGCTTCGCCGACCTGGCGGTTCCGGTCAAGGCGCACACCGTTGCACTGACGAAGCGGCTGAACGTCGATGCGGTCGTCAAGCTCGAGGTCGCTCCGGCGCGGGCGGGCGTCGAGGCGCTGCAACAAGCGGCCGGAGACCATATCGAAGCCTGGGGAGCGTTGATGCCGTTCCGGGGCGCGCGGCTCGGCTTCCCCGACCGGTATCGCGACCGCAAAGCCGTGGGGGGAGTGGTGAACCGTGCGGACCTCGATCCTCATTCCGACGAATAACCGTCTGGATTTGCTGCGGCGGTGCGTCGACTCGATCCGGCGGTACACGCAGTCCGAATACGAGATCGTCGTCATCGACAACGGGTCTGACGACGGCACGGTTTCGTGGTGCTGGCGGGAAAAGCTGACGCTCGTCTCGCTCGCTCGGAACGAAGGTTTTCCCGTCGCTTGCAACAAAGGGCTGCGGGCGGCCTCCGGAGACACGATCGTCTTGCTGAACAACGATACCGTCGTCTCCGCCCGGTGGCTCGACAATTTGGCCGCCGCGCTGTACAGCGCGCCCGACATCGGCATGGTCGGCCCGGTGACGAACTACGCCAGCGGGAAGCAGAAGGCCGATCACGCCTTTGCCGATCTGGACGATTTCCAGCGCGTCGCCGAGCGGGTGAACCGTTCCGACCCGTCTTGCTGGCGCAGAGTCGAACGGCTGGTCGGCGTCTGCCTCGTCTTCCGCCGGGAGCTGCCGGAGCGAATCGGCCTTCTGGACGAGAGGTTCACGCCGGGGCACTACGAGGACGACGATTACTGCCTGCGGGCCCGGATGCACGGCTTCGGCCTGCTGCTCTGTCCGGACGCCTTCATTTATCACGAAGGAAGCGCGAGCTTCCGGCAGGCCGGCGCGGAACGCCAAGCCGAACTGGTCGATCGCAACTATCGCTTGTTTCTGGAGAAGTGGAATATCGATCCGCATGCCTTCATCTAAAACAAGGTCGGCATGAACCGAAGGAGGGTGTCCGTTGAAAGCAGTCATACTGGCAGGAGGAACGGGAACGCGCCTGAAGCCGTTAACGTATTGGACCAACAAGCACCTGCTTCCTGTCGGGCATTATCCGATGATCTGTTACGGTGTGGCCAAGTTGCGGGAAGCGGGCATTCGGGATCTGGTCATCGTGACCGGCCGCTCCGCGCTCGGCGACTTCGCGGAGGTGTTGGGCAGCGGCCGCGATTGGGGCGTCTCGATCATCTACCGGGTGCAGGAGGAAGCGGGCGGCATCGCGCAGGCGCTGGAGCTGGCCAGACCGGTCGTCGAGTCCGACGGGAAGCTCGCCGTGCTGCTCGGCGACAACCTGTTCGAGCCTTCGCTGGCGCCGTTCGTCGAGCAGTACGAGCGGCAGGCGGAAGGCGCGATGGTGGTGCTCAAGCAAGTCGACGATCCTCGCCGCTACGGCGTGCCGAAGCTGGACGAGGCGACCGGCAAGATCGAATTCATTGAAGAGAAGCCGGAAAATCCGCTCTCCTCCTACTGCGTGACGGGGCTGTACTTCTACCCCTCCGACGTGTTCGACATCATCGACCGGGTGAAGCCTTCGGAACGGGGAGAGCTGGAGATCACGGACGTGAACAACATATTCGCGCAAGAAGGCCGGCTGCAATACCGCGTGCTGGACGGGTGGTGGACGGACGCCGGAACGTTCGAATCGCTGGAGGAAGCCGGCCGCAGGCTAAAAGGGTTTTTGCCGTGAGCGGCGCGGCCGTTCGCGGCGCCCGGCGGGCGCGGGGCCGGGACTCGCCGTCCGCATCCCGCGCCCGGTCCGGGCGCGCGTCTGTGGGAGGCGGCGGCCGGCCGCGCAGCGGCAAGCATGGACGCAGGCGGAAGAGGGGGCGCGCGCCGGCGCGAAGCGCGCGCCGGCTCCGCGCCAGACCCGCCATTCCGAACGTTCCGGCTCCCGCCGATCATTCGGCCGCGTTGCCGACGGAATCCGCCGAGCCGGCGCCGCAGACTGACTCTGAACGGAGCGGCTACGAGCGCGGCTACCGGGACGGCCTGTTCGACGGAGGGGAACGGCTGCTGGAAGAGCGGCTGCCGCCGGACCGGATCATTCCCGACGTATCGCTCGAGGCGGTGCTCGGCGCCGGGGTGGAGGCGCTTGTCCGGCACGCGCTTCCGCTGGCTTCTCCCGCCGAGGTTTGCGAGACGCTGGAGCGCTCGCTTGCGGAGCGCCAGCCGTTCTCGCTGGTGCGGCTCGGCGACGGCGAGCTGCTCACGCTGGCGCAGGATCGCGTGCTGTCCGTCGAGACGGTGGCGCGCGAAGGCCCCTTCCTCTCTTACGCCGGCGTAAACGTGCCCGATTTGGCGGCGCGGGACGAGTTGGCCGAAGCGGTTCGCCGCGCTTCCATGGTCGGAGTGCCGCTGTCCCGCCGCCCTCATTTCCAGCCGCTGCTGTTCGCCGTTTGGAGAGCGTTCGGCATTCGTCCCGATTCGCTGCGGCTGACGACGTCCACGATCAATTACTCGCTTCAGGAGCAAGGATGGCTGTACCGCCTGCTGGCCGGACGGCGCGTGCTCGTCATCGGCAACGTCGCGCCGCCGCTGGCCGAACAGCTGGCCGCCCGCGGCTTCGCCGTGGCGGGCGCGATTCATCCCGTCCGCGGCGTGGCCGACGTGCGCCGGGTCGTGGAGGAGGCGTCCGGCTGCGATTTCGATCTGGCGCTCGTATCGGCGGGAATCGCCGCCGTCTCGATCTGCGTGCAGCTGGCCGAACGAACCGGCAAAGTGGCGATCGACTTCGGCCATCAGGCGAACGTCATCGCCGGCGTCCGCGCCCGCCGGGCCGCGGAATTTCGGCCGGCGGACGGTTGAAGCCGGCAACCGGTCCGCCGGGGAGTTGACGGTTACGGATTGCGGGAAGGAGGAACCGCCATGAGAACTGCACGTTCGGCCGCCCGCCGCTCCCGGCGGCGGGCATCCGCCTCTTCCCGAGGAACGGCCTTGCGCAGACGGCCCGGGAGGAAGTCTGCGGCGACCGTCGCCGGCCGCTACGAGGAAGGCTTCCGGGACGGCTATCGGGAGGGGGTGCAGACCGGCCTGCAAAGCTATACGGCCGGCTTCGAGGGCACGAGCATCATCATCCCGACGTACAACCAATTGAATCTGCTGCACATGTGTCTGAACAGCATTATGGACAACACCGATTCGCCTTACGAACTGATCGTCATCGACAACGCGTCCACCGACGGAACGGGCGAATACCTCCGCAACTTGAGCGGCCAGGTCCGGTTCCGCGTGCTGGAGACGAATCGCGGCTTCGCCGGGGCGGTCAACGTCGGTTTGATGATGGCGAAGGGCCGAACCGTCGTTCTGCTCAACAACGACACGCTCGTCACCGAGCGCTGGCTGGACAACATGCTCGCTTGCCTGAACAGCGACGACCGGATCGGCATGGTCGGCCCCGTCACGAACTACATCAGCGGGGACCAGCAGATTCCCGTCCCCTACGGCGACATTCGCGAGCTGCCCGCTTTCGCGAGGCAGAACAACCGCCCGAACCCGTCCCGCTGGCGGAGAACCGACCGGCTGGTCGGCTTCTGTCTGCTGTTCAGGCGGGAGCTGTTCCATCGGATCGGCTACTTCGACGAAGGGTTCGAAGTCGGCAACTTCGAGGACGACGACTTCAACATTCGCGTGCGCATGCTGGGCAAAAGCCTGGTCGTCGCCGAGGACGCCTTCATCCACCACTTCGGGAGCGCCAGCATGAAAGCGCTGGGCGACCGGTTCGCTCTCGTGAACGACCGCAACGAGCGATATTTTACCGACAAGTGGAACAACCCTTACGAATGGATCTTGCGGACGCTCAGGATTTCCGGCGGTTCCGTGCCGGACATGTCGTCCCTGTTCCCGTCGCGAATGGCGGTGCGCGGCATCGGGGCCGCGATTTATTGGGTCGAAAACGGGATGCGCCGGCCGATCGTGGGCACGCCGAGCATCCCCGTCATCCGGCTGTCCCAAATCGACATCAAGCGGTGGCGCCTGTCCGACCCCATCGCCGCGGAAGAAGCCGCATTCCGCTGGTACCGTCTGGACCGGCCATCGGAGCGAAGCGGCATGGTCCGCCTCCCCGACGGCTCTCTCTATCTATTGGAAAACCATCGCGCCCGCAGAATCGTCAGTCCGGCGGCGGCCGAAGCGTGGCGTCTGACCGAACTGCCGATGCTGGAGATGGAACCCGAGGAACTGCTGGATAAGCAGGAAGGCTTGCCGATCATCGCTCCGCCCGTGCTTCGCCAAGCACTCTAGCGCGAGGCCGCCCCAAGGCGCGGGACCGACCGGCCGCAAGTCGCATCGCCGCCGCCGGCCGCGCAGGATTCGCGTCTTCCCTCGGCGGCGGCCAGGGAATTCCCCCTGCATCCGCATGGCTTCGCCAACGTACCGCCCGCCGCACGGACACGGCTCCGGCTTCCCGGACGAACGGGCCCTCGCGCTGCGCTTCCCGCATCGGCGAGGGCTCTTCTTTTTTTTCCACACTCCTCCTTCGTTGCTTCGGCTGCCGCGACCCGTTGCCGGACGTCTATCGCGCGATGGGTGGCAAGCGCCGTCCCGCGGCATATGCTGTAAGGAACCGGGCTGGCGTGCAAGGGAAGATGGCGCCGGATTTTCACGAGGATGGGGGGCCGCATGCGTGCAGGAATTGTTGACGGAGATCGTCGTTCATCTGTCGCATTCGTATCAGCAGATGGCGAGAACGCTGGACGCGAAACGTCACGTCGCCGTGCGGATGGCGCAGATGATCGACTTGCTCCCGGATGAGCACCCGCAGTTGAACGGACTGGAGGGGCTGATCGACAGTTCGTCCCAAGTGACCAAAAGCGTCATCGCTTACGTGAACAGCTTGGCTGATTTGGAGGAAGCGATGGCCGACAGCCTGACGATGATGGTGAAGGCGATCGGCGACGCGGACGAGGAATAGCGACGCTTCGCGACTGCGGAACGACACCTTGCGGCCGGCGCGGCCGGGGAAGGAGGGACATCCAACGTGAACCGCGAGCAAGCTTATCATGTGACGCTGGACGCCCTGGCGAAGCTCCAGTGGAACGTGGCCATGATCCTGGAGGCCAAAGCGACCGAAGCGGAAAAGGTGAGAAACTGGCTGCTCACCCACATTACCAAAGATACGTACACGGCCCATTCCGAGCAATTGGCGACTTCGCTGCAATATCATGAGCACAATGTCGATCTGATCGACGGGCTCACCAAGCTTTGCAACGGATTGAACCGGAATGCGAAGGCGATTCTCGAACCCGCCGAAGAAGAGTCCGGCGGCCTCGGAATGACTTCGTTGCTCGGCGGCTTCGGGTCGGACGAAGGAGACTCATGAATCCGCTCGGCAGGGAGTGGGAGCTGAAGCTGGATTTGCTTCACGCCATCGCGAGAAGTCAGGAAGCGCTGGCCCGGATTTTGGAGAGCGTGGCGGACGTGACGCAGTCGGCCGTTCCGTCCGCCGCCGCCTTGCGCGACCACGTCAGGGTGCTGTCGGATCTGCAGGCCGCGCTGGCCCGGGCGGTGACGGGAACGGGCTGGCATCCGCCCCGCCGGGGCGAGCCGCTTCCTCCCTGGCTGGCGGAGCAGGTGTTCCGGGCCGACCGGTCGGAAGCGTTGGATGCGGAGGTGACGGCGCATTGAAGACGAGACGGAGAACGAGGCGAAAAAGCAGCACCGGCAAGGCGGCCGGGCGCGGCTCGCGCCGGAGGGGCGGATCGCGCCGGAGGGCCGGATCGGTCCGGAGCAACGGGAAGCGAACGGCGGGAAGGCGCCGCCGCGCCGTCCCGGGACCGGCTGCGGACCGGCTGCAGCAGGCTTATAACGAGGGCTATCATTTCGGCTTTGCCAAAGGCTTCGAGGACGGCCACCAACTGGCCTACGAGCAGGAAGTTTGACGAGCGCGGCACGAATGGGCCCGGCGGCAAGCGGCGGCCGGAAGCAGGGACAAACGCACGGCAATTGGGCGCGGCCGGAACGCGAATCCGCCTCTCCGCCGGAGGCAGGAGCGGAAGGGGGCGCATATGCTGTATCGGAGCGATGGAGCTTGAGGAGGAGAGGCATGGCATGAAGCGAAAGAAACGTTCCAAGCGCCTGCTTGCCGGCAAGAAACGGACGATCCGCCGCCGCAAACGGAGGGTCGCGTTGGGGAAAGTCGGCCGCAAACGGAGAATCCTCCGCAAGAGAGCCGGGCGGCCCCGCCGCGTTTGGAGGGGACGCCGCATTCGGAAGGGCCGCCGCATCCGCCGGAGAATTCGCAGACGCGCTCCGGGAACGTACAGCGAAGGGTTCGAAGCCGCCTATCAGGAAGGGTATCAATCCGGCTTCAACCAGGGACTGCAGGACGGAAAAAATTTGGCCTTCTGACCGGTTCCCGCCGGACACCGGAAGGCAATCGACGGGGCCCCAAGGGTCCCGCCCGGGTGAAAAGCCAATCGGTCTTTTGGGCCGGTTGGCTTTTCGCCGTTAGCGGAGGGGCGGCCGGGCGTGGAGCAGGGAGCGTTCTGCCGCCAGGGAACGGTTGCGGCTTCCGGTTGCCGCCGCTTCAGAGGCGGGCGGAGCAGCTTCGGGCGGTTGCGGCCGGTCCGGAGGCGGACGGGCTATTCGGCAATAATGCGCATTTGCCGACGGGTAAGTATCCATGTCCATCCAACCAGGGGGGCATATATTGAATCTGGGTGATGACAATGCGAATCAGAAGCCGGAAAATTCGGCTACGCAGCCGCCATCGCAGCCGGAGCCGCAGCCGCGTCCGCAGTCCCGGACGAAGATCGGATTCCGTTCGGATGCAGAGCCGACCCGGCTTCCAGTCCGGCTGGGCGGAAGGCTGGCGCCTGGGGGCCTGCCAGGGAGTCGTTCAGCAAACGTCCGATTTGTCGCTCGCGCGAAGCAGCTTGCGCATCCTGTACGTGCCGCAAGGGTTTCAAGCGATCGACCAGGGGGTCATCTCGTCGCTGGAATCGTCCGTGGCGCAGGTGATCGTCGCTCCGCCGGAGCAGACGAGGCAGCTGGCGGAGCTGCACCGGCCCGACGCCGTTCTGGTGATGAACGGGCTGCACGTCTTTCCGCCGGACCATACGGAGCAAATTCGGGCCGTTCGCCGGTTGGGCATTCCGACGGCGATCTGGTTCGTCGACGATCCGTACGTGACCGACGAAACGCCGGGCATCGCGGCAAGCTACGACATCGTGTTCACGCATGAGAGATCTTGCATTCCCCTCTACCAGCAAGTATGCCCGCAGGTATATCACTTGCCGCTCGCGGTCAATCCCCACGTGTTCCAGCCGATGCGGGTGCCGCCCGAATACCAGACCGACATTTGCTTCATCGGGGTCGCCTTCTGGAACCGGGTGCGGCTGTTCGACGAGATGGCTTCGTACCTGCAGGACAAGAAGGTGCTGATCGCCGGCAGGCATTGGGATCGGATGACCCGCTATCCGGACTTGGCGCGCTTCGTTCGCAGCGGCTGGATCGAAGTTCCGGATACGGTCAAGTTTTACAACGGCGCCAAGATCGTCATCAACCTTCACCGCACGACGGAGGCGGGCTCGGACAACCGCAACAGCCGCAACATCGGCGCGGAATCGATCAATCCGCGCACGTTCGAGATCGCCTCTTGCGGCGCCTTCCAACTGACCGACGTTCGGGCGGAATTGCCGGAACATTACGAGGTCGGCTCGGAAATCGCCGTTTTCCATTCGGCGGCGGACTTGATGGAGAAGATCGACTACTATCTCCACAACGACATCGAACGGGTGAAGGTGGCGGCGAGAGGCTTCAGGAGGACTTATCAGAACCACACGTTTGAACGCCGGATCGGACGGCTGATCCAGGTGCTCGAAAACAATCGGAAGTAGGAATACGAACTTTCCAAGGAGGCTGGTTGGATTTGACAGCGGCAAGAAAAGTCGGAAGACCGGATCGGCGACGGCCCGGGCTGACTCCGTACGAGGCGGGGCGGAAGCATGGACTGGAACTGGGCTGGAAGCACGGGCATTGGCAAGGGCTGTGCGAAGCGGTCATTCAATCCGCTTCGTCCCCTGTACCCCGTTACCCGATTCATGTCATGTACGTCACGACGGGCAAAGGATATCCTTACGCTCCGCTGGACGAAGGGATTGCCGCGACGCTCGGCGAGCTGGCGGAAAGGGTGACCGTCGTCAGTCCTCGCGACAATGTCGCGGCCTTGGCGGCGGCCCAGCGGCCTGACCTGCTGCTCGCGCTGGACGGCATGGAATTCGGCACCGATCAGATTCGGCAAATCCGCAGCCTCGGCATCCGGACGGCCATCTGGTTCACCGACGATCCGTACTACACCGACGTCACGGCTACGATCGCTCCGCTGTACGACAACGTGTTCACTTTGGAGCGCAATTGCGTCCCGTTCTACCAGAATTTCGGCTGCACCCGGGTGCACAACCTGGCGCTCGGCTTCTATCCCGGCGCCTACCGCCCGAGAAACCCGAGGCGCGAGCTGAGAGGCGACGTTTGCTTCATCGGCTCGGCTTACTGGAACCGGGTCGGCATCTTCCACTCGCTGCTGCCGATGATCGCAAGCCGCTCGTTCCGCATTTCCGGGCTGTGGTGGGACCGCCTTCCCGAATTCGACAATTGGCGCGGGCGAATCGAGGTCGGCCGGTGGATGGAGCCGCTGGAGACGGCGGAACAGTATAACGCGCACCGCATCTCGCTCAACATTCACCGTTCCCACGACGACGAATCGTTCAACCAGAACTCGGCGGGCATCACCGCCGTCTCCCCGAATCCCCGGACGTTCGAAATTTCCGCCTGCGGCACGCTGCAAATCGTCGACGAGCGGGAAGACATCGCGCAATACTACACGCCCGGCGTCGAGATCGTCACGTTCAGCTCGCCCGAGGATTTGGCCGCCAAGGTGAACTACTATCTGGAACACGAGGAAGAACGGCAACAGATTGCGCTCAGGGCGCTGCACCGCACGATGAAGGACCATACGTTCGCCTCCCGGCTGACGCAACTGATCGAGCTGTCGTTCGCTCCCTGACCGGCCGCTTCAGGCCGGGGCGGCGGCGAAGGAAGCGGGCGGCCGATCCGGACCAAGGGAAGGAGGCGAATCGTACCGTGCGTATCTCCGGTAATGTGCCGGTATGACGGGCTTCGTCGCAAAGCCCAGGCTTCTCCTGTTCTCTCACATTTGCAGCCCGGATTACTTCACGGGCGCGGAGAAGCTGTTGCTCTCGTTCGTCAAGGAGATGACCCATAGCTTCGAATGCGTTCTGATCGTTCCCCGCGAGGGCGCCATCGCCCGGGCGGCCCGCCTTCACGGCATTCCGGTCGACACGTTGGACGTTCCGCTCAGCATCGCGATGTACGTCGCGCTCCCCCATCTGGGCAACGAGCTGAACGAACTGATTCGCAGCGAGGCGTGGGTTCCGCTTGTCGAGCTGCTGCTGCGTCACCGGCCGGCCTACGTATGGACGAACACCTGCGTTCATCCGCTGCCGGCGATCGCCGCCAAGGCGCTCGGCATTCCCGTCATCTGGGCGCTCATGGAAACGATCAATCCGAATTCGCATCGGGGCCAGGCCGCCTCGGTGGTGGATGCCTACAGCGACCGGATCGTCGGCATCTCGCACACGGTGCTGGAGCCGATCCCGGCCGAAACGCGGGCCGCCAAGGCGTTTGTGCTGTCGCCGCTGCTCAACCGCGACGAGCTGCTTCCCGGCACCTGGGCGGCCAACCGCTACCGGCAGCGCCGCAGTCACGGCTGGGGAGAACAGCATCGCGTGGCCGGCTATATCGCCTCCACGATCTATCCGAACAAAGGGCTGCAAGAGTTTCTGGAGGCGATGCTGCCGATCGCGGCGGCCGATCCGCGAGTCCGGATGCTGATCGTGGGCAATTCGGCAGACGACGGCTACTTCGGCGCCTGCCGGGCGATGGTGCGCCGGGCCAGGCTGGAGGACCGCGTCGCCTGGGTCCCGTTCGCCGAACGCATCGAAGCCGTCTACCCGGCGATGGACGTCGTCGTCGTGCCGAGTCTGCTGGCGGAAGGCTTCGGGATGGCCGCGCTCGAAGGCATGATGTTCGGCAAGCCGGTCGTTTCCTTCGCTTCGGGCGGACTTGCGGAAATCCACGAGGCGGTCGGCGGCGCCGATTTCCTGGTGCAGCCGGGCGATGTCGGCGGCTTGACGGCGCGGGCCGCCGCGCTGCTCGGAAGCGACGCCTTGCGGCTGGAAGTGGGCCGCCGCAACGAGCAGGAGGCGTCCCGGCTGTTCGGCGTCGAGGCGTTCCGCAGCCGGCTCGCCGCCTTCGTCGCCCGGCTGCCGCCTCCTTCGGACGGGCGGCTTCTTCATAGCGGGCTGGTCCGGGGAAGCGGGACGGCCGTCTACTGGATCGAACACGCGAAGAGACGGCCGTTTCCGTCCGACGACCATTTCCTGCGGCTCGGCTTCCGCTTCGCGGACGTCGTCCGATTGCCGGATGAGAGGCTGCTGCCGATGCCGCTCGGCGACCCGATGTTGGCGGGCGAGGCGCCGGCCGGGAACCCGGGGCTCCCGCGGCAAACGCCGGCCGATCCGCCGGCGCCGCCTGCGCCTCCGGCCGGAGGCGCTCTGCCGCGGAGGGGCCGCGGCGGAGCGCGGAAGGGCCGCTTGCGGCGCTCGGGTAGGACAAGAGCCCGGTTGTCCAACCGCCGCAAGATCAAGGCGCGCGGACGCAGCCGCAGCAAGGCCCGCGCGGGATCGCGCGCCCGCTCCCGCCCGGCTCGGCCCGCCCGAAGGGCGGGAAGCCGCCGCAGCCGGGCCGGCGCCAAACGTCACAGGAGGTGAGGACGTGAAAGTGGTCACGCTGCTCGGCACGAGACCCGAGCTGATTCGATTGAGCTTGCTTACCCAAATGTTGGACGAGTGGGCCACCCGCCACGTCACGGTGCACACCGGACAAAATTTCGCCTGGCATTTGAACGGCATTTTCTATGAGGAAATGGGGCTTCGTCCTCCCGACGTCCAGCTGGACGCCCGCAAGACGACGGTCGGCGGCCAGCTGGCCGCGATGTTCGGCGCCGTCGAGGAGGTGCTCGAGCGCGAGAGGCCCGACCGGGTGCTCGTGCTGGGCGACACGAACAGCGCGCTGTGCGCGCTGCTGGCGGAGCGGATGGGCATTCCGGTCGCCCACATGGAGGCCGGCAACCGCTGCTTCGATCTGCGGGTTCCGGAGGAGAAGAACCGCCGCGTCATCGACGCCGTCTCGACCTGGAACCTGCCCTATACGGAGAACAGCAAGCAAAATTTGTTGCGGGAAGGTTTTCCGGTGCAGCGGATCTTTCGCTCGGGCAATCCGATCTTCGAAGTGCTCGAGCATTACCGCGAGCGGATCGAAGCCAGCACCATCCTCGAGCGGCTGAAGCTCGCTCCGCGGGAATACCTGCTCGCGACGATCCATCGCGCCGAGAACGTCGACGATCCGGACAATCTGGCCTCGATTCTGGCCGGATTGAACCGGACGGCCCGCGAAACCGGGCTCAGGATCGTCTGCAGCCTGCACCCCCGCACCCGCTCCAAGCTGCGCAGCGGGGGAGAGGCGCCGCATCCGCTCGTCGAATTTTACGAGCCGTTCGGCTTCTTCGATTTCACGGCGCTTGAGAAATACGCCAAATGCGTGCTGACGGACAGCGGAACGGTTCAGGAAGAATGCTGCATCTTCCAGGTTCCGACCGTCACGGTGCGCCGGACGACGGAACGGCCGGAGACGGTCGATTGCGGCAGCAACGTCGTCTGCGGATTGTCGCCGGAACGAATGGCCGATGCGGTCCGCGTGATGACATCGGCACAGGGCGGTTGGACGCCACCCGAGGGCTACACGGATGATGGCGTCTCCCGGAAGGTAGCCAAATTTCTTCTTGGAGGGAATTTCGATGTTTGAAGGCCGACGCATTCTGGTGACCGGGGGGACCGGTTCCTGGGGGTATGAACTGGTTCGCCAGCTGCTGCCGTTCAATCCGGCGGAAATTATCGTGTATTCCCGCAGCGAGTCGAGCCAGGTGGCGATGAACCGCACGTTCGAGGACAGCCGCATCAGCTTCTGCATCGGCGACGTCCGGGACCGGGCGGCGCTCACCAAGGCGTGCGAAGGGGTCGACCTGGTGTTCCACCTGGCGGCGCTCAAGCACGTGCCGGTGTGCGAGGACCAGCCGTACGAAGCGCTCAAGACGAACGTGATCGGGACGCAGAACGTCATCGAAGCGGCCATCGAAAACCGGGTGGAGCGGGTCATCAACATTTCCACCGACAAGGCGGCCAATCCTTCGAACTTCTACGGCATGACCAAGGCCATCGGCGAAAAGCTGATCGTCTACGCGAACCTGCTGCGCACCGACACGAAGTTCGTCTGCGTGCGCGGCGGCAACGTGCTCGGCACGAACGGCAGCGTCATCCACCTGTTCATGGACCAGATCGCCCACAAAAATCAGCTCAGTCTGACGCACCGCAATATGACCCGCTTTTTCCTGACGCTTGAAGATGCGATCCGCCTGCTGTTCAAGGCGACCGTCGAAAGCGTGGGCGGCGAAATCTTCGTCATGACGATGCCGACCTGCCGCATCGTCGATTTGGCCGACGTGCTCATGGAGATGATGGGCAAGCACGTGGACATCGTCGAGACGGGCGTCCGGCCGGGCGAGAAAATCCACGAAGTGCTGCTGACCGAATACGAGAGCCAGAACACGGTCGTTTACGACGACCAGTACCTCGTCATCCTGCCGACGGTCAACATCCCGGGGCTGCGCGAATGGTACTCGTCTTACCCGCGCGTCCAGTTCGACAGCTTCAGCTCCAGCCAATCGCTCATGTCCAAGGATGAAATCCGGCAAATGCTCATTCGCGGAGGGTTCCTGTCATGAATATTCTGCTGCTTGGCGGCAACGGCATGGCCGGTCACCTGCTGGCCGATTACTTGCGGCGGGCGGCGGGACATCGCGTGATCGCGACCGTGCGCGCGATGCGGGAAGGGGCCGCCGCCGGGCGGCCTTCTTCGTCCGCGCCGGAAGGCGGCGTCCGCTTGCTGGACGCGGCGGACCTGAGCGCGGTCGCGGCCGCGGTTCGCGAGACGAAGCCGGACGCGATCGTCAACGCGGTCGGCGTGCTGAACCGGGAGGCGGAGCGGCGGCCGCTCGAAGCGTTCACGGTGAACGGCTTGCTGCCGCACTGGCTGGCGCTGCTGGCCGAGCGGGTGGGGGCCAGGCTCGTGCACATCAGCACCGACTGCGTGTTCTCGGGGACGCGGGGCGGCTATGCCGAGGACGACGTGCCGGACGGGACGACCGTCTATGCGAAGAGCAAAGCGGCCGGCGAGGTGCGGGACCGCCGCCATCTGACGATCCGCACGTCGATCATCGGCCCCGAGATCCGCAGCGAAGGCATCGGGCTGATGAAATGGTTTCTGTCGCAGACGGGAACCGTCGCGGGCTACGTCAACGTCCCGTGGAACGGGGTGACGACGTTGGAACTGGCCAAGGCGGTCGACTATGCGCTCAAGCATCCCGAATTCGGCGGGCTGATTCATCTGACGGCGCCGGAGACGGTCAGCAAGCGGGAGCTGCTGGAGCTGATCCGCCGCGTATACGACCGCAACGACATCCGGATCGTTCCGGTTCGGGAGCCGGTCATCGACCGCACCTTGCTGCCGACCCGCAGCGGGTTCGGCTACAAGCCTCCGGGCTACGAAGCCATGTTGCGGGAGCTGCGGGAGTGGGAGCGGTCGGCATGGGGATGAGGCGGGTGCTCATCACCGGGGCGTCCGGCTTCACCGGCCGCCACGCCTGCGAGCGGTTCGCGGCGTCCGGCTGGGAAGTCGTCGCCGTGGCCTCCGGCCGCTCTTCCGGCGGCACGCCGCCTGGGGCCGAGCCGGCAAGCGGCGGGGGCGCCGCTTCGGCGTCGGCGGCGGCCGCCGGGGCGGGCGCAGCGTATCCGCCGCCGCCCGGCGAGGCCGGCGCCGCGTTCCCGCCGCCGGCTGGCGGTGCCGGCGCTGCGTATCCATCGCCGGCTGCCGGGGCTGGGACCGCGCATCCGCCGCCGCCCGGCGAGGCCGGCGCCGCGTTCCCGCCGCCGGCTGGCGGTGCTGGCGCTGCGTTCCCGCCGCCGGCTGCCTGGGCTGGGACCGCGCATCCGCCGCCGCCGCCCGGCGAGGCCGTCGCCGCGTTCCCGCCGCCGGCCCCGGCCGGTTCCGTCCACTGGCGCCGCTGCGACTTGACGGACCGGCAGCAAGTTCGCCGCCTCTGCCTGGAGACGGAGCCGGACGCCCTGCTTCATCTTGCGGGCCAGAACGCGGTCGACCGCTCCTGGCAGGACCCGGCGCTGACGCTGGCCGTCAACGCGATGGCCACAGTGCATCTGCTCGAAGCGCTGCGGGAGGCGGGCGGCGAGCGCCGCGCGCTCGTCATCGGCTCGATGCTGGCCCACATGGCCGGCGGGGAGGCCCATCCCTACGCCTTCAGCAAGAAGCTGCAGGTGAGCGCCGCCCTCGCCTGGCATCGCTGGTTCGGGCTGCAGGTGCTCGTCGCCGAGCCTTCCAATCTCGTCGGCCCCGGCCGCAGCGCCGGTCTGTGCGGCAAGATCGCCCGCTGGACCGCGGAGGCCGAACGGGCGGAAGGGCGCTTTTCCCCTGCCGGGGTTCGCCCCTTCCGCCTGTCTTCCCTGCAGGAGCGGCGGGATTATCTGGACGTGCGGGACGCGGTGCGCGCTTACGAGACGCTGCTGAGAGCCGGGGAAGCAGGCCGCTGCTACGCGCTCGGGTCCGGCCGCATGCGGTCGATCGCGGAGATCAAGGAGCGGTTCGAGCGCCTCGCTGCGGTCCGGCTCGCATGGGAGATCGGCAGCGGGGAGCCGCCGCCGTCGCCGGAGCCGCGCGACCTGTCGGCGATTCACGCCCTCGGTTGGGAAGCGCGAATTCCGTTCGAGCGCTCGCTGGCGGACGCGCTGGCGGAAGAACGGGCCGCCGTCCGGGGCGGCCGGAAGGAGGAGGCGGGAGCATGAGCGCCAATCGGCCGAGGATCAGCGTCGTCGTGCCGTTTTACAACGATCCGTATATCGGCGAGGCGTTGGACAGCGTGCTCCATCAGACGTACGGCGGCCCCGTCGAGCTGATCGTCGTCGACGACGGCTCGACGCGGGAAACGTGGCGCCTGAGCGCCTACGCCTCCCGGGTCCGGCTGCTGTCGAAGCCGAACGGGGGAACGGCGAGCGCGCTCAACTTCGGCATCCGCCACGCCCGCGGCGACTACATCGCCTGGCTCAGCTCGGACGACCGCTTCCTGCCCCGGAAGCTGGAGGAGCAGCTTGGCCTCATGGAAACGACGGGCGCCTGGGTGAGCCATACGGCGTTTCGGACGATCGACGAGCACGGCCGCCCGGATGCCGCTCCGGTTCGGCTCCGGCTGGACGACATGCTCCGCTTCTACGAGCGGTTCCTGGCCAGCAACCCGGTCAACGGCTGCACGGCGATGATCCGCCGGGAACTGTTCGACCGGCTCGGAACGTTCAACGAGTCGCTCCGGTACACGCACGACTACGACTTCTGGGTGCGCTGCCTGCTGGCCGGCTATCCGCTCGCCTATCTCGACCGGCCGCTGACGGAATACCGGCGCCACCCGCAGATGGGGTCGATGCGGCACGAGGCCGCGATCGAGCGGGAGTTCGCCGGGGTCCGCGCGGACTACCGGCCCAGACTGGAACGGCTGCTCGACGCGATCGCCCCGCCGTCCGCGCGCGCTGCCGGCAGAAGCGCGCCCGGCGCCCGGCACATCGGTTGACCCGACGCATCGGAGCGGATTCGGACGCAAGCGAACGCGGCGTCCGGGTCCGCTCTTGGGATTGGAGGCTTGAGGGGAAGCGGTGTTTTACCATTTTAATAAGCTGGCTATCCGGCAAACGGGAAGGATATTGAGGTTCCAGCCCAAAAGTTGAGTCATCATGTCCAAGCCCGGAACATAAGGTAGTATCTGATCTCGCGGTCCGGCGCGGGTCGGGGACGCCGGGCAAGGTTGGTGAACGGGAAAATGGTTTCTCTTGCAAACGATGCGGCCGAAAGCTGCGACGTCCTGATCGTCGGGTCCGGCGCGCTGCTGTCGTCGCTTGCGGCGGCGCTGCGCAAGCTCGGGTGCTCCCGCTTGCGGGCGGTTGCCGCCGCATCCGCTCCGGGCCCGGACGGATGGGCGTGGAGCGGGAGCGTGCGGCAAGCGCAGTGGGTGCTGCTTGCGTCCGGCAAACCGGATATGGCGGAGCTGCGGGCGCTCGAAGCGGCGTGCCGGCAGGCGGGCAAGCCGCTGCTTCCCGCCGTCGTTCACGGCGGCATCGGGCTGGCGGGCCCGCTCATCCGGCCGGAGGACGCGGACGGCGGCTGCGAGAGCGGGTGGCGGCGCCTTCACCTTGCCGCCCGAGGCGCCGGCTCGTTCCCCGGAACCGGCTCCCCGGGGAGCGGCAGATCCCGGGGGGCCGCCGCCCCGCCGCCGGCCGAGGCGGCCGAGGCAGCCGCGATGCTGGCCCACGTCGCGGCGGCGGCGTGGCGCACGGAAGCCGCGGAAGGCGGCCGCTCCGCGCTGCGGGACCATCTCTACCTGCTCGACCTGGATACGGCCGAAGGCGGCTTCCATCCGTTCCAGCCGCATCCGGCGTCGAGCGGCCGGCGCTTCGTCCCGCGTCCGCTCGACGCCGAGCGCCTGCTTGAGCCCGGCTCCGGCGGCGCGGTCGCCGGCGATCTGCCGGCCGTCTTCGACCGCCTGACGTCTCCGGTCACGGGCATCTTCCAATGCTGGGACGAAGCGGATTTGGAGCAGCTTCCGCTGTGCCAATGCCGGGTCCGGCCGGCCGACCCGCTCGCGGAGCGCGAAGACGGGTGGCTGCCGGAGATCGTCTGCGCGGGGCTGACGCACCTGGAAGCGCGCCGGGAGGCCGGGCTGGCCGGCATCGAAGCGTACGTCGCCAGGGCGGCGGGCGCGGCGGAGCTGACGGAGCAGCCGGCCGAGTGGGCGGGAATCGGGGCGGGCGGGACGGCGGCGGAAGCGTTGAACCGGGCGCTGACGAGCGCGCTCGTCCGCCTTCACGAGGAGCGGACGCCGCCCGGCCGGGCGGTGCGGATCCGCCTCCGAAGCGTCGGAAACATCGGGGACGCCCACTGCCGCTATTATTGGCAGGCGCTGACGATCGACCGGGGGCCGCCGCTCGTCGGCGAAGGGGAGCGGTGCCTCGGATTCCCGACGGTGTGGGTGGGAGTCGGCGGGGACTGGTACGGCGGCGTCGGCCTGAACCGAACGCTGGCTTTCCGCTCGGCGCTGCAGCGCGCGATTTTGGCGGCGAAGCCGGCCGAATGTAAGGTCCGGCCGGAGCCGGCATCCGGGCCGGAGGCGCCTGCGCTGGCCGTTCCGGAGGCGGACGGGACGGACGACGCGGGGCTGGCCCGCTCGGCGCTGCGCACGCTGCGGGCGAACCGCTGCCGCCTGTTCGTGTTCGATCTGGCGGCGGAACCGTTTCTGCGCGATGAATGGGCCGGCGTGTTGGGCGTGCGGCTGGAGGAGGAAGGCGAATGAGCGTCGTCGCCATCGTCGGAGGAGGGCGGCTGGCTCGCGAGACGAGCGAACGGCTGGCGGGCTTCTGCGGCGTGATCCGGCTGCCCGATCTGGCGGCGGGCGCGCCCCAAGGGGCCGATCTTGTTCTCATGCTGAGCGACGAGTGGCGTCCCTCCGAATTTGAGACGGCCGAACGCGCCTTGCGGGAGGCGGGCTTGCCGTGGATCGGCGGATTCGTCGCGTACGACGAAGGAATTGTCGGCCCGCTCGTCGCGCCGGGCAAGCCGGGATGCTCCCAGTGCGCGGACGCGAGGCGGCTCGCCGGCGGCCGCTCGTTCGAAGGCCGTCCGGAACTGCAGATGAGCCTGTTCCTGCACGGATTCGTTCCGGCCGATCCGTCCGCGTCGGAGCTTGGCGTCGCCCAGATGAGCTGCATCGTCGCCAAGGAGGCGCGAAGCGTATTGGCGGGCGCGCCCGCTCGGACGGACGGCGCGATTTACCGCGTCGACCTGAAGACGCTCGCCAGCTCGCTGCATCGTTTTGTGCCGAACCCGCTCTGCCCCTGCTGCGGCTCCGTTCCGGACGATTCCGCGGAAGCCGCCCGCATCCGGCTTGCGCCCCGCTTGAAGGCGGACGCCGACTCGTACCGCAGCCGGCCGCTCACCCCCGAGCTGACTTGCGCCTTGGCCGCCCGGTTTCTGGATGAGCAAGTCGGCCTGCTGCGAGACCGGCGGGTCGACCTGCTGTCGCCGTTCGCCAATGTGAGCGTCGCCCAGCCGACGGCGTCGGGCGCCGAGCGGACGGCCGGGCGCGGCCATCGCTTCGGGCAGAGCGGCCACACGGCGCTGCTCGAAGGGCTGGAGCGCTATTGCGGCGCGATGGCCCGCGGCAAGCGGACCGTCGTCACCGGCTCCTACCGCAAGCTCGCCGACCGGGCGCTCGATCCCCGCAAGACGGGCTTGTACGACGCGGAGCAGTACGGGCAGGACGATTTTCCGTTCGAGCCGTTCGACGAACACCTCGAGCTGAACTGGGTTTGGGGCTACTCCTTCCAGCGGGAAAGTCCGCTGCTGGTGCCGGAGCAGCTCGCCTACTACAGCGCGAGCGGCGGCGGCAGCTTCGTCATGGAGAGCTCCAACGGCTGCGCCCTCGGCGGAAGCCGCGAGGAAGCCATCCTGCACGGGATGTTGGAGGTGGCGGAGCGCGACGCCTTCCTGATGGCGTGGTACGCCCGGCTGCCGCTTCCCCGGCTGGACCCTGAGTCCGCCCGCGACGCGGAGCTGTCCCACATGGTGAACCGGCTGTACGAGGTCGCGGGGTACGAGACGATGCTGTTCGACGCGACCGTGGAAAACCGGATTCCGGCCGTTGTGGCCGTGCTCCGCAACCGAAGAGGGAACGGCGCGAACCTGGTCTGCTCCGCCGGCGCGCATTTGGACCCGGTGCGGGCGGCGAGGAGCGCCGTTCTGGAGGCGGCGGGCCATATCGCTTATTTGAGCGAGAGACTGGAGCAGAACCGGGACGAAATCGCCCGCATGCTCGAGCATCCGTCGGAGGTCGCCTTGATGGAGCACCATGCGCTGCTGTACGGCCTGCCGGAGGCGGAAGAGCGGTTCTCGTTCCTGCTCGCGCCCAAGGCGCCGCCGCGCTCCTTCGGCGAGCGGTTCGAGCGGCGGCGGCCATCCGCCGATCTGACCGACGACCTCAAAAGTCTGCTCGCCACGTTTCGCCGGCTCGGCCTGGATGTGATCGTCGTCGACCAGACCGCGCCGGAAGTCGCCGAACTCGGCCTTCATGTCGTCAAGGTGCTCATTCCCGGCATGCTGCCGATGACGTTCGGGCACGGGCTGCGAAGGCTTGCCGGGCTGGAGCGGCTGCGCCGCGTTCCGGTTCAGCTCGGCTACTTCTCCCGGCCGCTGACGGAGGATCGGCTGAACCCGCATCCCCACCCGTTCTTTTGAAGCGGCGCGCGGCATAACCATAAGGCGAACGGGTTCAAATTTTCAGGCCAAGCAGCGGCATGATCGTTCGCAGCATGCCGATGCCCAACCGGATGCCGGGCCACGCCTTCTTGACCATGCCCATGAATCCGCCGAATCCGCCGCCGCCGATGCCGAGCCCGTTCTGCCCGAAGCCCGGCTGCAGACCGCCCCAATCGAAGCCCGTCGCGAACGGCCCGGCTCCCCAGCCGCCGAATCCGCCGCCCCAGCCGGCGACGTTCCCCCAGGGGAACAGGCCGGCCACGCGCGCCCGGCCCGCGCGGCGGACCTTCGGGCGGCTCGGCTTCCTCACGCTTTTCTGCCCGGCCAGAAGGATGCTGTTCGCGTCCACCCGAGTGATGCATCCGACGTAGCAGCTTCCGTCCTTCAGCATGACGCAGACCGGCTGCCCCATCCATTTTTTCACGTCCCGAACGGTAAGTCCCGGTTTGGCGGTCATCGTGTCGGTCTCCTTTTTTTCGCAATGATGGTATATATGTATTCGTTCGGACACGGGTCTGCTTGTGCATCTATGGAGCCTTCCAAATGTTTGCGGACGGGGGGATGGCCGTGGGAAAAGAAAAACGTTCCTTGCCCGGCGACTTCTACAAGGAAGCGAGCGAGGTGCTGGGCGAAGACTTCTGGCAGGAGATCCGCGAGCTTCTGCCCGTCAGCGGCCCCCGGATCGACATGTACAAGACCTCCGGCGCGATCGTCGTCCTCGCCGAACTGCCGGGCCTTCAGGCCGAGGATCAGGTGCAAATTCGGCTGGAAGGGCAGACGCTGCTGCTCCAGGGCGAAATTCCGCGCCTCTATCCGGTGGCCGAAGACCGGATTCTGCTCAAGGAGCGGTTCTTCGGCCAGTTCGAGCGTTCGCTCGCGCTGCCCGGGCCCGTGTCAGAGGAGGGCGTCGCCGCCAAGTACGCGAAGGGGCTGCTCGTCATCGAGCTTCCGCTCGCGGCATCCGCGAAGCAAACGAACATTCCGATTCGCTATTGAACATATAATCGCACTAGGACCATCCGGCGAAGGGGGCGCGAATCGTGCCGCGAATCTGGCTCGGCGACATCCGCATCGACGCGATCGCCCGCTCGTCCGCCGTATTTGCCGGCGACAACCGGCTGCTTGGGCGCGGCAGCCGCGTCAAGGCGAACCAGGCGTTCGGCACCGTGAACGGGCAGCGGGTGTTGCTGTGGGACGTGAACAGTGCGGGCTGGGACGAGGATCGCATCGACATCGTCATCAACGGAAAGCGGAACGGACCGTGAGAAATCCGTTCAGGAAGCGGCGCGATGAGCGGGACGCGCCGGCGGATTGGAGCGGCAAGCTGCAGGAGCTCGACGCCCGGTTCGCGCGCCTGGAGGAGGCGCTCGCGCAAATCAAGGATAAGCTCCCGCAGGTGATCATCGAACACGTCGTCATCGACCGGCCCGTGCTGGAGAAGCTGGAATTCCGGCTGGACGGCCTCGACATCGAGCATCTGAGCGGCTCCCTGAATCTGGGCAACAACTTCGGGCTGAAGCCGAGCGTACGGGACGGTTCGGGCCGGGACGAGACGGACCGGCGCCAGGCGGAGAGCCGCCGGCCTCGGCCGGGGAGAGGGCCCGCTTCCGGCGGCGCGTCTTCCCAAGCCGGGTCCGCTTCCGAAGCCGCGCCCGCTTCCCCGCCCGGCCTGCACCGGACGCCGACCGGCTTTCGGCTGAATAACCGGAGGTGACGGCCATGGCTTCTTTTTTGTCTCCGCAATTCGTCATCGGGTCGATCCGCATCGGCTCGGTGGAGAACGCCTCGTGCATCAACATGGGCAACAACTGGCCGACCGCGTTCGAGAGCCACCAGAAATTGACGCAAGGCTTCGGATCGATCAGCGGGGACCGCAACCTGGTGGCCGGCATTCGCTCCTTGCTCAACGATTCGGACGTTCTCGATATGCTCAACATGGCCGATTCCGACGTTCCCGAATGGCTTAAGGGTATCATTTCCAATCGCCGCAACATAAAATAACGCAAACCATTCTACCGGAAAGGCCGTGCGGAACATGAACCACTGGCAGCGTTCGTCCACATATTGGGAGGAGATCGAACGCAACCTTCTCAAGCGGATTCCGTTCGTCGAGAAAGACTTGAACGGCAGAAGCGTCGAGAGCTTCGTGCAGAAGGCGGTGAAGCGGCTGATGACGCAGGCGGTGACGGACCATCCGTTCGCCTCCGTTTTCTCGGAGTCCGCTTCCTTCGATTGCGAAACGTTCGAAACGCAGCGTTCCGTCTTCGTGCAATGCCGGTTTGCGGGGAACGCCCTGCCCAGCGACCTTAAGCTGCTTGCGAGCCGGACGAAGCTGAAGATCGAGACGGGCGGCCGGACGGAGGTCGTCCCCTTGCCGGCCGACATTATCCCTTCCCGCACGATCGCCCGCTTCCGCCAGGGCGTTCTCGAAATTCGCATGCCGAAGTCGACCGAACCGGAGACGTTCCGCGAAATCTTCATTCGGGAGGAGGATTCGTTCTCTTGAACGGTGCCGACCGGAAGGCGTGCGTCATCTTCCGCAAGTTGTTCGTAAACTGCATCGAAAATTCGTCCGGCGTGTTCATCGGAACGAACGAGGCGAACGGCTGGACGTCGTACGTCAAGATGAACCAGGGCATCGGCGACTTGAGCGATTCCGTCGTGTCCCGGTCCGTCGGCGCCGTGCGCGATCCCGATCTGGTCGATACGGCCGTGCGCGACGCGCGCTTCATCGCCTTGGCCGACGGGGGCGGCGGGGGGCGGCAGTGCGCCGTCGACTTCGGAGAGGTGAGCGTGAACGCGGCGACGCACAACTCCGCCGTCGATATCGGGGACATCAAGCAGCTTGGATGGAGAACGGCCAAGAAGAGCAATTACGGGGAGGGCAAGCATTTCGGCGGCAACCGGGTGAGCAGGGCGGTCAGCGTCGTCTTCGACGAAGACGCTGTCGATTCCCCGTTCGTCTCACAGCAGAACGTGCTGGACCGGTCGAACGCCTCGGAGAGGAACATTCGCATCGCGCAGAAGAAGTCGGACGAACGCAGCGATTCGGCCCCGTAAGGGGCATTTTTGTTGGCTTGGCTTGCATCCGATACGGGGTTGAAGTGCGTTGGTTGTCACCCTCCGCCGCGGAGGGCATACGATAGCGATATAGGCTTAACGCCCGGAGGTGGAATTTTGGCCGTCATAATTTCCATGGCCGCAGGAGCCATCAACATCAACGCGATCAACCGCGGGTCCGTCGTCGCGATCGGGGAAGTGTCGCAGCCCGGGTGGAGCCTGAACGGCAAGTCGACTTTCGGAAACGGCGAGCTGTTCGGCATCAATCTCGAGACGGGCTTTGTGGCCACGGTCTTCGACAACGACGTCTTCGACAATCCGATCAGCGAGCTGGAGCCGGCCACGTCCATCCAGGGCCAGGCTTTGTAGCAGCCGGCGCCGTCGCGCCGAGAGCAAGCGCAAGGAGAGGTAAAGATGGCTGACAAAAAAGAGCCGGAGCCTTGCATCCGGTGCGCCAAGATCCCCAAGGAAACCGACCGCTATTGCACCGATTGCGGCGCCCCCCTGCAGAACCGGTGCTTCGACGAGCCGGGGCCGCTCAAGAAGGGCTGCGGCTTCGTGAACGACCGTAACGCCGCGTACTGCGCGAAGTGCGGCGAGCCGACGCTGTTCAATCTGCACGGACTCGTCGTCCCGGCGTATCCGAGCGCCAGCAGGCCGAACATCTCCCTTCACAAGCTGTTGTGAGCGAACTGTCGCCGGCCTTCCGGCCGGCGACAGTCTCCGCGCCGACGATCAGATGGCGAATCCGGCGCGCAAAATGATGACCAGCAGAATGAAGAGGACGAGTACGAACGCAGCCCCGCCGTATGCGCCTGCGCAGCTGCAAGTTCCGGCAGCGTATGCCATTCCCATCACCACCTTCCTGGTCCGGATGGTTGCCCGCGGCCTCGCGGCCACCGTGCGGAGGATTAAATGAAGAAGAACGGCAGCAGGAACAACGTGGCGATCAGGGCGATGTCAAATGCGGCGATTCCCCAACCGAAGCCGTAGGGATAGGGGTAGGGATAGCCCCAAAAAGCTTTGGTGCGCACTTTGCCTCGTTTCGAAGGATTGCGGCGATCTTTTTTCCTTGCCGAAAGCGTCAAGCCCCCGTCCGGCTCCAGGTACAGTTTGCCGTCGCCGATGCCGCAAAGAACTCCGATGTGTTCGGTTCCGTCGTTCATCACCACGCAGACGCGTCTCCCGATGTGGGGGGCGACCGTCTCGGCGCAAATCGGGGAAATGCGGTACAAGTGGGACCTCCTTTCTTCGGGGGGCTGGCTAGGATTTCCCCTTGCCTAGGTTAAAATATGGCCGCTTGCGGAACGCTGCCTGTTTTTTCGCCTACTCCGCGATTTTTTTGGATGGGCGGGGAACGTTCCTGCGAGCGGGAAAGGAGTTTGCGGACCGCCCTTGGATTATCATGATCTGTTGGCCCGAGCGGGGGAAGGGAGCGCCCACCCCGGCGGATTCGAGGCGACGAAGCGGCTGCTGCGCCGGATTCGGCTTCCCGAGGGGGCCCGCGTTCTGGAGGTCGGATGCGGAACGGGACGATCGGCGTGCTATTTGTCGCGGCTCGGTTGCGACGTCACCGCCGTGGACCGCAACCCGCTCATGCTGGAGAAGGCGAGAAGGCGGGCGCTGCGCACCGGAAGCCGGGTGCGGTTTGTCTACGGCGACGCGGCCGACCTGCCGCTTCCCGACGCCTCGTTCGACCTGGTGTTCGTGGAGTCCGTCAGCGTGTTCGTTCCGGGGGACAGCGCGTTTCGGGAGTACTACCGCGTGCTGAAGCCGGAAGGGCGGCTTGTGGATCGGGAGCTTGCGTTCGTCCGCCGGACGAAGCCTTCCCGATGCCGCGATCTGGCGTCGTATTACGGCCTGCGCCATTTCCGGACCGCCCGGGAATGGGGGGAGCTGGCGAGAAGCTGCCGGTTCCGCCGCGTGAACGTGCAGTCGCTCAAAACCGGCCTGACCCCCGCTTCCGGCTCCGATCCGCACCAGGAGATCGATCCCCGCCTGTTCCAGGACCCGGACGCCGTCGACATGCTCTTGCGCAACGTCCGCCTCATGAACAAGTATCGCAAGCGAACGGCGTCCGTCCTGATTTCGGCGATCAAGTAACCATCGGCCGCCCGACACGAAGCAGGCTGTCTCCCGGGGGAATCCCCATTGGCGGAGACAGCCTGTGCAAGGTTTTGCCGGGGCGGCGGGGAGAGGCGTCAAGGGATCGGCGGCCCGAGCGGCGTCCGCTGCAGCACGTGCGGCGGCAGCGGCACCGCCCGTTCCCGCCGCCAGCCGTACCGGGCCAGCGCCCCCTCTTCGGTCAGCGGCCGCAGCCGCTGACCTTCCCCATAGTACAGCGTGCCGTCCGGACCCGCGTACAGCAGATGGTCGATCAGCTCGTGCTCCTCCCAGACGTCGCCTTGAATCGGCCAGCCTTCCGGAAGCGAATGAAGCTGGTCCGGCGTCAGCGGCACCGCTTCTTCGGCCCGGAAGCCGAACGCCCGATAGGAAGCTTCTCCCCGGAACGGATAGCGGATGCCGTACGCGACCAGGTGCATGCCGCCTTGCGGGTCGGAGGCGCAGAAGACGTCGGGGAAATCGCGCAGCATGCCGCTCAGCGGCCGGATCGGCGGGCCTTCCGGCAGAGCGAGCAGCAGGTCGTCGGCGCCGTGCGCCACCCGGCTGTACGGCACGTTCAGCCGCACGAAATCTTCATACGAAGCGATGCCCCGCTTGACGCCCCGCTCCACCCGATAGACGGCGCCGTCCCGGTTCATGCCGTACCAGCCGCCGGGAAGAGCCGACGCTATCGGCGGGTGGTGCGGATGGGCGTGCATGAACATGTTCGGCAGAAATCCGGGATCGAGATGAAGAATGAGCCGCTCCGGATTGAATCCCCACTTCCGCAGGAACCGCTTGCGGTTGAGGCTGGCGATCGAGTACGCGTCGAGGCTGTTGCTCTTGAAGCTGCGGTTGCCTTCATGCCAGACGTACGTGTCGCCGGCCGCGCGCAGCGTCAGCCCCCTCTTCAGCGCCCGGTAGGCGAGGTCGATGTCTTCGTAGCCGCCGAGCGCGAACTGTTCGTCCAGACCGCCCAACTGCCGCCAGGTGCTGCGGCGAAGCAGCATGCAGAATCCGCTGATGGCCGTAACGGTGCGCCAGCGGAACGGATCGTGGCGGTTGAACCGGTCGGCGAAGGCGAAGAACGCCTCGTCGCTGGCGAAGTCGAGCTCGCTTAATTGCATCGGGATGACGAAGTTGGAGACGGGGCCGACGATGCCGACCGACGGATGCTCGAGCAGCGCGGCCTGCAGTTGGGACAGCCATCGCGGCGAGACGAGCGTGTCGTTGTTCAGCAGCAGGACGAGGTCTCCCGCCGCCATGGCGACGCCCTGGTTGGAAGCGGCGGCGAAGCCGACGTTCGTGCCGTTGCACACGAGCCGGACGTCCGGCTGCTCGTACAGCCAGCCGATCGTGCCGTCGGTCGATCCGTTGTCGATGACGATCAGCTCATACGGAGCGTCGGTGAAACGGCGGATGCTCTGCACGCATCTCACCGTCCGATCGATGCCGTTCATCGTCAGCATGACGATGCTCGTCAACATCCCGGTACTCCCAGCGCCCGCAGCATGTCCGCGAAATTCGCGGCGTACAGGTCGGGATGGAACTGCTTGCGAACGTGCTGCTCCCCCTGGGAGATCAGCCGCTCCCGAAGGCCGGGCTCGTTCATCAGCCGCAGCAGTTGGGCCGCCGCCCCGTCGATGTCGCCGTGGTCGTAGTAAAGCGCCGTTTTTCCGTCGATCAGGGAAGTGCGGACGCCGTCCGAGTCGGTCGTGACGACGGGGCAGCGGCAGCTGAGCGCCTCGATCGCCGCGTAGCAGGCTCCCTCCGTCAGCGAGGTGATGCACAGCGCGCCTCCCGAGTCTCCGACCATGGAGAGCATGGCGGCCATCTGCTGGTGCGGCACGTGGTGGAATTCCTTCAGGCGCGGGGCCAGCCCCAGCGCCGCCACGAGCGCGTTCATCTCTTCCAACTGCCCCGGCATCGCCAGCCACGGATCGCTGAACATCCACACTTCCAGGTCCGGCCTGGTCTCGGCCGTCTTCGCCGCGATTCTCAGAAAGTCTTTCCAGTTCTTGTTCGGCTCGAGCCGGCCGATCCAGGCGACGATCGGACGCGGATGGGGCGGGTAAGACCGGTAGGAGAACACGTCCGTGTCCAGCGGATTGTTGAAGCCGAAATGCGGCGCTTCCGGATAGCCTTCGCGGAGAATGTCGCGGATGTGCGGCGCCTGCGGATACAAGTAGGCGTTCACGTAAGGCTTCAGATGCGGCCGGGCGGCGAGAAGCGTCTGTCTGGCCTCCTCCTTCGGGCCGAATCCCTGGATTTCGAAGATGATCGGTCCCGCAAAACCTTGCTCCCGGAACATGCGCACCTGGGCGAAAAACGAGAGCACCACGACCGCATCATACCGGTGCGTGTGGACGATGCCGCCGATCGTTGCGGGATGGTCGGTGTAGAAGACAGGCGTGTCCGCATAGTTTTGCGCTCCGCTGCCGGATTGGAAGTACAGATTATGGGATTCGATGCCCCGGCGGGCGAGCGCCTTGTGCCGCATCCGGTTCAGCGTATCGACGCCTCCGCTCGGGAGGGCGAACACGAAAAGCACCCTGGCCATCGGACTCCCTCCTTCACGGAATGGTTTGCAACAGAGCGTTGATCGCCGGCGCATACCGGTCGCGGACGCGGGCGAACTCCCAATCGACGAGGTCCTTGCGCTGCCGGCTCCCCATTCCTTCGTGCCAGCGGTAAGCCGTCAACGTCTCGTTGATGAAGTGAAAATCGATTCCCGCGAGAAACACCCGCAGCCAGTATTCGTAATCCTGGGTGCAGCTGAGGCTCTCGTCGAAGAAGCCGATCCGGTCCGGCAGCGAGCGGTGCATCATGACCGTGCAGCCGTTGATCGGGCAGAAGGTGAACATGGCGCTGATGAACGCGCGCAGCGACGGGAATTTGACCGCCAGGGCAGGCATCATCAGCCCGTTGTCCGGTCCGATGAGATCGAAGTCGGTGCAGCTGATGAGCGCCTGTCGTTCCTGCATGTACTGAACTTGCCTGGCCACTTTATGGGGGTAGAAGACGTCGTCCGAGCTGAGCCAGGCGATGTACTCGCCGGAAGCCATGCGGATGCCGTGGTTGAGGGCGCTGGCGGTTCCTCCGTTGCCTTTGCCGATATAGTGAATGCGGGAGCGGAACGGGTCCAGCTTCTCCTGATGGCGGCTGGAGCCGTCGTCGACGACGATAATTTCGATGGGGGAATAGGTCTGCTGCAGAGCGCTCGCGACGGCCTGATCCACAAAAGGGCAATTGTAAAAAGGAATGACGATCGTCACAAGAGGTTGGCGGAACATGCGGCAGGCCTCCTGATCCTGGAATGATTCCAGTTTACGTGGACAGGAGACATGCCGTCACGACAGATGAACCGCGTCATCGGCCTTTTTTAGCCGGCCAGCGTCCAGTTGAGCAGCAGCCCGGCTTGCGTCAGGCCGGCTCCGAAGCCGTAGAGCGCGAGCGTGTGGCCGGCCGATAGGCGGCCGTCCCGCACGGCAAGGTCGAGCGCCAGCGGAATGGAGGCCGCCGACGTGTTGCCGAACGGCTCGGCGCTCGTCAGAGTGCGTTCGGGCGATATGCCCAGCCGCTCGCACATCGCGTCCACCATGCGCAGATTGGCGCTGTGGGGAACGAACCAATCGAGGTCGCCCGGGCTCAGGCCGGCGGCGTCCAGCATGCGGCGCACGCCCAACGGCACCTGGGTGACCGCCCACTTGTACACTTCGCGTCCGTTTTGCACGATTTTGCCGGTGGCCGTCAGCTGCTCGCCGTTCAGCTCGCGAGAAAGACCCGTCGCATAGACGAAGGAGCCGCCCGTTCCCGTCGTGGCGGCGTCCGAGGCGAGAAATTGTCCCTGCTCCGCCCGCTCGACGAGCACCGCTCCCGCTCCGTCGCCGAACAGGACGCACGTGGACCGGTCGGTGTAATCGGTAATACGCGAGAGCGTCTCGACGCCGACGACGAGCACCGAGCGGTAAGCGCCCGTCAGCAGCAGGCCGTTCGCCGTCTGCAGCCCGATGACGAACCCGGCGCACGCTCCGTTCAAGTCGAAGCTGAGGCAGGAGGGCATGCCGAACGCTTCTTGAATGCGCGAAGCGACCGAGGGAAACGGCAAGTCCGGCGTCGTGGTCGCCACGATGATCGCGTCGATGTCTTCCGCCGACTTCCCGTAGCGTTCCAGCATATTGTGGACCGCCGCGATCGCCAGATGGCTGGAATATTCCCCCGGAGCGGCGATTCTGCGCTCCTTGATGCCGGTCCGGCGCGTGATCCATTCGTCGTTCGTGTCGACCATCGCGGCCAGGTCGTCGTTGGTCAGTCTCTTCGCCGGCACATGGCTGCCGATCGCCGTGATCTCGGCCCGGCTTCTCCACTCGCTTCCCAACGTTGTCTTCATGCTCCGTCATCCTCTCGGTCTAATAGGAGGTATTAGTACTAGGTGCTAATTTTTTTTATTATCATACTTGCAAAATGTGCTACTGTCAATCGCCCGGCTGTCCGGGATAGCGGCGTCTTCGCAGGACAAACTACGGAAAGGCTCCGGACGCCAAAGTCGACCGCAAAGGAGGATGAACATGCACAAAGGCTTGACCGTCTCCGCGATTGTCCTCTCCACTGCGCTGGCCTTGTCGGGCTGCATGACCAGACAGGGGGACGTGGGCAACAAAAATATCCGCCCCAACAATGTCCGGATGCAAGGCGCCAACGGCCCCCGGTTCATGAACGATCAGGCGAACGAGCAAAACCGGATCGGCGGCACGCAGCAGATGAACAACAACATCGGCTCCCGGCTCCACGGCAACACGAGAATGGAGATGAGCCAGAAGATCGCGGATCAGCTGGCGGCGTTGCCGGAGGTCCATACGGCTTACGTCATGCTGACCGACCGCAACGCTTACGTCGCCATTACCGAGGACCGCGACGGCCTGAAGATGCAAAACCGCAACCGCGAAGGCGCGAATATGCGGGCCAAAGATTTCACGAGCGGGGCCGGAACGACCGGCGGCGGTACGGGGCTGACCGGCACGAACGGCGCCGGTATGCCGGGAACGGGCGGCACCTCGTCCACCGGCGTGTCCGACTTCGTCAAGAACAAGGTCGCCGACATCGTCAAAGGCATGGCGCCGACGGTGGACAACGTGTACGTGTCGGCCAACCCGGACTTCTACGGCAGAATGAAGGGGTACGCCGATCAAGTGAACAGCGGCCGCCCGATTCAGGGGCTGATCACCGAGTTCAATGCACTGGTGGATCGCATCTTTCCGACCGCTTCCGGCACGAACAGCCAAGTCGGCACTTATCCCAAGACGGCGCCTTCCCCCTATGCTCCCGCGACGCCGTTCCGCCAATCCATGTCCCGATAACGGCGCATTTCCGAAGGCGTCCGCGGCCTCAAGGCCGCGGGCGCCGCTTTATGGACGCGCGCGATGTGGAGCCTCGGCTGAAGCCTCGGCGATTGCGTCCTTCCTCATTTCCAGGCCCGAAACTTTTTCCGCGCGCACTTTTCGATGCCGGTCGCCGTCCATATCCCAAAACTTCGGCCAAATTCAATAAAAAATCGGCGAAATGCCCACATTTCGGCCGAAACGGGCGTTTGCCCGGGCACCCGCAGAGGGAGCAGCCGCATATTGTATCGTGAGTCCCGGAAGCAGCGAAACTGCGGGCGGCGCCGGTCCGGCCCCGGCGCCTTAGGCCACGCGACGGAATGATCCTTTGGAAGGCTGTACGCCCAAAATTACCGGGTTATCGCACCAGTGTCCGAGACCGTTCATATGATAAAGTTGACTGTATCCCTTAACCTTGTAATCATTCCATTCCCGGGCAAGGAGGGGTGACACACGTTGAAAGGCAGCGATCACAAAAGCAAATTCCTTCTCACCAATCGGGAACGCGAAGTTTTCGAGTTGCTTGTGCAAGACAAGACGACCCGCGACATTGCCCAACAGTTATTCATCAGCGAAAAGACGGTTCGCAACCACATCTCCAATGTGACGTAGTTTGAAGTACACTCCGGCGAGCTCTCGCAGCGCCGCGGCTTAAGGCGTTCCCGTGCCGGACCGGCCGGTTCCGCTACGCAAGCGGGACGGCCTTTGTTATAATGAATTCAACGACATTCGCTGTACGGAGGGATCGTCCTATGCAATGGTCGGAGGTCCGCGATCATTACCCGTCCCAGTGGGTGCTGATCGAAGCGATCGGGGCTGCCACGCAGGGGAACAAGCGCGTCGTCGGCGAACTGTCCGTCGTAGGTTCCTTCGAAGGAGACAGCAAGGAAGCGCTGCGGACGTATCTCAAGCTGCACCGCGAGGACAAGCGGCGGGAGCTGTACGTCGTGCACACGTCTCGCGACCGGTTGGACATCGAGGTGACGGCGTGGACGGGCGTGCGGGCGCTGCCATGAAGTTCGAACTGAAGCGCGGACTGCCGTTTGTTGCGATGGTCTTCTCTCATAAAGGGGCGGAGCGCACCGTTTCGAACATTCTGGTCGATACAGGGTCGGCTGCTACGCTATTATCTGCCGAAGTCGCCTTGGAATTGGGTCTGGAACCCGAACTGACGGATGTCATCCGGACGATGCGGGGAATCGGCGGCCAAGAGTTCGTCTACGAGAAGAAGATCGACAGCTTGAAGCTGGGCGACGCCTTCGTGCCGCAGTTCACGATTCAGATCGGCGCGATGGACTACGGCATGGACATGAACGGTATCCTCGGCACGGACTTTCTGGCGGCGATCGGAGCTGTCATCGATATGAAGAAGCTTGAAATTTCGGCCGCCATATGAGAATGCTCGAATGGAAGGGAACGAATCGCATAGCCTTCATAGGGCATCCGGGCAACTCGGAACGGGCTTGTGTTTCAAGCCTGTTTTCTTTTTTTCGGAAAGGTACGGCAATTGTCCGTTCCCCGCGTTCGATTCTCCCGATATCCCCCGACAGGCGCAAAGCCAAACCCGCTCTTTCCGCCAAGCCGGCCCCAACGACGCGCCCTTGCCACATATGCCAAGCTACGACAGAAATATACTCTAAAAAAAAGGCATTCGGGAGGGGAACCCATGCGCGACAGACGGACACCGTTTCAGCTCCACTTTCAATCCGGCACGGGCGACCTGTATGAGATCGTCAACGATATGGCTCGGGATACCGTGATCAAAAACAGTCACCGCGAGATCGCCCGTCATCGGATGAAAAAAATGCCCGAACTCGTACAAGTCGTGTCATGACGGGAAGAGCGCCGTTTGAACCTAAAGTGAACGGCTTTCTCCAATCGGATCCACGGGGGAGGCGGAGCGGGTGTTGCCAGAGCACCGGCCGAGACCGATCGCTGCCGTTTATGTGCGGGTCAGCACGACGAAGGAAAGCCAAAAGGACAGCCCCGAGCACCAGGAAGGGATATGCAGGGAAAAGGCGAGGCAGATCGGACTTGAGATCAGGGACGACTTGATCTATGAAGATCGGGACAGCGGGACGAGCATTATCGAACGGCAGGCGATTCGCAAACTGCTGGAAGACGCCCGGTCGCACCGGTTCGATGCCGTCATCTTCGCTTCGTTGTCACGGTTCTCGCGGGATCTGGTCGACTCCATGGCCTTGAAAAGAATTCTGGCGGATTCGCTGCGAATCCGGCTGATTTCCATCGATGAAAATTACGATTCGGGCGTCGATCAGGACGAGTTCAAATTCCAGATCTTCTCGGCGGTGAACCAGAAGCAGAGCGAAATGATCAGCTTAAGCTCGCGCCGCGGCATCCGGCAGTCGGCCATGAAGGGGAATTTCACCGGCAGCATCGCCCCGTTCGGCTACCGGAAGGCGCTGGTGGACGGCAGGAAGACGCTTGTCCCCGATGAGCACGAGAGCCGAATCGTGCGGGACATATTTGAGCTGTACACGGCGCATAAGCTGGGGGAGAAGGCGATCGCGAACGTGCTGAACGAGCGCTTGATTCCGTCGCCCAAGGGCGGAGTCTGGGGAAGTACGACGATTCAGCGCATCTTGCAGAACGAAGCTTATACAGGCGTGAACGTGTTCGGCAAGTACGAGACGATCAAGGTTCACAGTCTGACGGATTTGCACGACCGGCGGAAAAAGCTGGTGCAGCGGGACAAGAAGATGTGGGAACGTTCGGCGATCGGACGCACGCACGAGGCGATTGTCGAACCGGAAGTGTTCCGGGCGGCGCAAGACATTCGTTTGCAGCGCGGGGGCGGCCGGCGCGGCGGGATCCGTCATCGGAAAAATATTTTCGCGGGTTTGATCTTTTGCGAGCATTGCGGTGCGTCCATGGTCAGCATGAAGACCAGATCGGCGCGCCCGCAGGCTTCCGGCCAGGAATATCGGTATCTGGTCTGCTCCCGGCGCAGGCGGCAAGGAGAGATCGGCTGCCGGAACGACTGCTGGCTGCCTTACGAACCGTTTCGGGATGCGCTGCTGGACGGCTTGTCCGAGCAACTGTCCGCCGTCACATCGGCTGACGAACTGTTCCGGAACCATCAGGGGCTCCTTCCGACCGACCGGAAGGACGACGAGAAGGAGATTGCCGAGATCAACGCCAGAATCGCCCGCTATCGGGAAGCCGTCTTCTCCCTGCGGAAGGACTGGGTGGACGGACGGTTAGACAAGGAGCAGATGGAGTTCGACAAGCGGCATTTCGAGAAGGAAATCAGGCAACTGGAGCAACGGCTGGCGGAGAAACTCGAAAATCGGCAGAAACAGGAAAATCCGCTCCGGATGCACGAGGAAGTCAGGGAAGCGCTCGATGACATGCTTGAACTGAACTACGACGACGAGGACGATTTCGACGAACTGAGCCTTATTTTGCGGCAGCTGATTGAGCGGATCGAAGTATCGAGGGAGGGGGTGGTGAAGGTAAGAACGACTTTTGGCCTTCGTTTGGACGAATCATAAAATACGATCATTTAAAGTTAAATTGAACTTGACTTGCCTCATTCCAGCGCATTTCAAAACACATGACGAATGTGATGCAAAAGCTGAACGTCAAAGGTCGTTCGCAAGCGGTTGTCGAGCTGATCAAGCTTGGGGAGCTCAAGATCTGACCCGCCGGGCGGCGCTTGAGTGCGATGCAGCCGACCTTCTTTTTCGTTGCCGGCCGGCCCGTGCAGCGGGAGAGAAGGTTTTTTGACGGTTCGTTCTCCGGGGCGGTTGCACTGGGCGCCATTCATCCATATCGACCGGCGCGAGCGCGGCTGCGCGTTCCCCGGTTGCGAATTTTCTCAGCCAAGGAGCGATCCTTGGCCTTTTTTTTTGAAGCAATGCCGCCGCGGCTGCGGCTGAAAAAAATAGCTTCCCGCCGCCGCCCTGTTCAAGCGACGTTGGAAAGCCCTCGGCACCGCATCGGCTGCCGCGCGCGCCTAAAACTTCTGGGGGAACTGCTTGACGATGCCGTCCGTTAGGAAGTCCGCCAAACGAATCATATGGATCTCGTTCTTGTCGGTCGCCGCAATATCGGCTTTCCAATCCCCTTCGAGGCAGGCAAGCACGATTTCCGTAATCAGTTGCAGGTGGGTGTACAGCAAATCTTGCAGCGTTTTGAACGGCCAGTTCGGATTCGCCGCGCTTAAAAAGCGGGAGATATCGTCGGCGTTCCGATGCCAATCGGCCTGCAGCGTCTTCACGTCCTCCTGATTGCCCGCTTTGGCGGCCGCCACGATCTTCCCCGCGATCAGAATATGCTCTCTCAGCAGCTCGGCCAGCCGGTTGCCGAAAGCTTCTCCGTAATAAGGCTTGAACACGTTGCCGATGTCCTGCTGGTTCCGCAACAGCCTTTCCAGCACGTCTTGCTGATCCGGCCGATTGGATATGGCGCTCACGATATAGCTTCTCGTCCAAATCGTACGGTTGATCCAAACTTTCTGCATATCAACCTTCAGTTGCACCATTCGGGGACTGAGGCAAGTCGATTCATTCTGCGCGGTCCCTTCGGCACGCGCGGGCGCCGCCAGCGTCAGGCCGACCATGAGCCACAGGGCGATCAGCCATGCCGGTAACCATTTGTTCTTCATCTTTCATCAAGCTCCTCTTGCGTCAGAATGAACCGGGTTGTTTTATTATGGGGGGAGCGGGCCGATTTTTATGCAGAGGAACGCGGCGTGCCCGGGAGACCCGGCAGAGCCGTCCATCGCCTATGAATCGCCTATGTTATAATGGAAGGAAAATCGGGATCGCGGGGACGAACAAGAAATGAGACAAGGAGGCGGAGGCGATGTCCGGCAATGAAACGACGGACGGAGAATTGACGAAGCACGAGCGGCTGTTGCACTACATCCGGGAGCTTCCGGTCGGCACCCGCATCTCGGTCCGCCAGATGGCGAAGGAGCGCGACGTGTCGGAGGGAACGGCGTACCGGGCGCTGAAGGAGGCCGAGCAACTCGGCTACGTCAACACGAAGGAGCGGATCGGCACGGTCCGCATCGACAAGAAGCGGCGCGGCCGGTCGGAACAGCTGACGTTCGCGGAAGTGCTGAAGATCGTGCAGGGCGACTTGCTCGGCGGGGAAGACGGGTTGGACAAGACGCTGCACAAGCTGGTCATCGGGGCGATGGAGCTGGATGCGATGATGGGCTACATCGACGCGGGGAGCCTGCTGATCGTCGGCAACCGGGAGAACGCCCAGCGGATGGCGCTGGAGCACGGGGCCGGCGTGCTCGTCACGGGGGGCTTCGGCACGAGCGCCGACGTCCGGGAGTTCGCGAACGAGAAGAAGCTGCCGATCATGAGCTGCCGGCACGACACGTTTACGGTCGCTTCGATGATCAACCGGGCGATGTTCGACCGGCAGATCAAGCGCAAGATTATGATGATCGCCGACCTGGTCGAGCCTTCGTCCAAGCCGGGGACGCTGCGGCAGTCGGCGACGGTGGCCGATTTCCTGAGACTGAGCGAGGAGACGGGCTTCATGCGCTTCCCTGTCGTCGACGAGTGGAACCGCGTCGTCGGCATGATCACGTCGAAGGACGTCGTCGGGTCTCCGGCGGACCAGACGCTCGACAAGCTGATGACGAGGCGCCCGATGATGGTGACGATGAGCACCCCGATCGCCTCGGCCGCCCATCGGATGGTGTCGGAGGGCATCGAATTGCTGCCCGTCGTCGATCGGCAGCGCAAACTGGTCGGCGTCGTCAGCCGCGCGGAAGTGTTGCGGTCGATGCAGTTCGGAGGCCGGACACAGCAGCTCGGCGAGACGTTCGACGCGCTCATGTGGAGCGGCTTCGTCGAACGGCGCGACGAGGAGAACCGGCTGTCGTTCGCGGGGCTGGCCACGGCGCAGATGTCCGGGCCGCTCGGCACCGTGTCCGAGGGCGTGCTGACGGCGCTCATGCAGCAGGCGGCCGCCAAGCTGGCCGACGATTTGCGCAAGCGGGAGCATGTCCTGCAGAACATGACGACCTACTTCCTCCGCACCGTTCCGATCGACGCCTCGATCACCATCGTGCCCACCATCATCGAGGCGAGCCGCCGCCACCTGATCATGGAAGTGAAGGTGATGCAGGACAGCGACGTGATGGCCCGGGCGATGCTTACCGCGCAGACGATCGACGCTTTGTGAAGAAGGCGTGGTTTCTCAAGCCGGCGAACAGGTTGAACAGGCCCAGGACGAGGAAGACGGCGCCGACGATGACGCGCAGTGTGGAGCCGCTGAACAGCACCATCTGGATCAGGGCGAGGAAGATCAGCGTCAGCCCGATGCAGATGTTCATGCGGGCGCCGTACAGCCCGCGTTCGTTCGGATCGCGGCTGCGGCGGGAACGGTAGCTGAAGACGACGGACAGGACGGCGAACAGCATGACAAGCGCGCCTAACGTCCATTGCAGCGCAGTAACCATGAAGAGACGAACCCCTTTGCACCGAATGCGGCGCGCCGAAACGCGCCGTTTTTTTCCCATTGTAGCACATATGGATGCCTCTTCGCTTGCGCTACCCCCGGCCCCGTCCTTGCGTTCCCTTGATCTGCGGCTGGGCTTCCGCCCATACTTGCAGTACGGAATCGGCAACGAGCATCGTCCGTATGCGAACGGTCAGGTCCAGGTCATAGGCGACGGTGAACGTCTTGTTCTCCAGCAGCTTGCGCACGAGCTCGGCGTCAGAACCGATGTCGTAGACGCTGCGCCCTTTCAGAATCGACAAGTCTTCCGTCAGCCGTTTTTTCATTTCCGCTTCCTGCGCTTTGCTGAGCTGCGTCTTTTTGCCTTCCGGTTCGAGCACGAAGACGACGATGTTGCGGATCACCGACACCTTGCGGTCCGCCCGCAGCTGGCTCTCGGTCAGGTCTAGCTGCTCCTTGAGCTGATAGTTGTCGTCGATGATCCGGCTCGTCTGGTCCAGCACCATGGCGTTATAGACAGCCGCCCCCACGATCATGCCGCAAATGAAAAAAGCGAGCGCCTGCATGCTTCGGCGATATCGCTTGAAATCCGGAACCCGCATCGGCCCCTCTCACCCCGAGTTTCGGCACATCCATTGCACGAGCTCCGTCGCCAGATGCGCCCCGAGAAAAGCGCACAGGATGTAAAACACTTGCTGCAAGGCGGGGGACAAATACCCTTCCGCCACGTTCGATTCGATGACCCGTATCGGGTCGATCGAACCGCCGATGGCGACGACGACCGCCCAAATTTTGATGCGGCCGACAATATTGAGCATCGTCGTCTGGGGCGATTCCCACAGGAACAGCGCCGCCATGCCCGCCAGCATGGCCGCTCCGAGCACGACTCCGAACGCGATGAAGAAATCCATCGTCGCCTGATAATAGAAACGGTTCATCCGGTCCATGCGAATCCCCTCCCGTATCACTATATGGGACGGGCCGCCCGGCTTATGATACAATTTAAGAGAACGAGTTTACGACGGGAAAAAGAAGGGACCTTCCATGTGCGGTTTCGTTCATCTGCACGTACACAGCGAGTACAGCCTGCTGGACGGCGCGGCGCGCATATCCGAGATGGCGGACCGGGCGGCGGAGCTGGGCATGAAGGCGCTCGCCCTGACGGACCATGGCGTCATGTACGGCGCCATTCCCTTTTATAAGGCGTGCCGAGAACGGGGCATCAAGCCGATCATCGGCATGGAAGCCTACATCACCGCGGGTTCGCGGCACGACCGGGCGTCCAGGCGCGAGCAGCGGATCTATCATCTGACGCTCCTCGCCAAAAACGAGGCCGGTTACCGCAATCTGATGAGGCTGACGTCGATCGGCCACCTCGAAGGCTTCCATTACAAGCCGAGAATCGACTTCGAGGCGTTGTCGCGCCATGCCGAGGGGCTGATCTGCCTGAGCGGCTGCCTGAGCAGCGAGCTGTCGCAGCTTCTGGTCGAGGACCGCTACGACGAAGCCAAGGCGCTGGCGTTGCAATACCGCGGGCTGTTCAAGGACGACTACTTCCTGGAAATTCAGGACCACGGCGTCACGGAGCAGAAGAAGGCCGTGGCCGGCGCGTTGCGGCTGTCGCGGGAAACGGGCATTCCGGTCGTCGCCACGAACGACTCGCACTATTTGCGCGAGGACGACGCGGCGCTCCAGGAAGTGCTTCTGTGCATCGGCACGGGAAAGACGCTCGAGGACGAAGACCGGCTCAAGATGGACACGAACCAAATTTATCTGAAAAGCGGGGAGGAGATGGCGGCGCTGTTCCGCCACGTGCCGGAAGCGATCGAGAACACGGTGCGCATCGCCGAGCGCTGCGAGCTGGAGCTCGACTTCGGCCGGCACGTGCTGCCGCAGTTCCGGCCGCTGCCGGAAGGGATCTCCGCGGGAGAGTATTTGGCCCGGCTGTGCCGCGAAGGGCTCCGGGAGCGCTACGGCGCGACGGCGGAGTGGGCGGACGAATCGTTCCGCCGGGCGGCGGAAGAGCGCGTGCGGTACGAGCTTGGCGTCATCGGGCGGATGGGGTTCGACGACTATTTTCTGATCGTCTGGGACTTCATCCGGTTCGCGCACGAGCAGGGCATCGCGACCGGGCCGGGACGGGGATCGGCCGCCGGCAGCCTCGTCGCCTATTGCCTGCGGATTACGGACGTCGACCCGCTCAAGCACAAGCTGCTGTTCGAGCGCTTTCTCAATCCGGAGCGGGTGACGATGCCCGACATCGACGTCGACTTCAGCGACGAGCGGCGCGACGAGGTAATCCGCTACGTCGCCGGGAAATACGGCAGCGACCGCGTCGCGCAGATCATCACGTTCGGGACGCTGGCGGCGCGGGCGGCGGTGCGGGACGTCGGGCGGGTGATGAACGTTCCGTTCGGCGAGGTGGACAAGGCGGCCAAGATGATTCCGGGCATGCCGGGAATGTCGATCGACCGGGTGGCGCGGGAAAACGCGGATTTTCGCGCCCTGGAGCAGTCCGGCGGTCTCGTCTCCGAGATGATCGCCATGGCCCGCAAGGTCGAGGGCATGCCGCGCCACGCGTCCACGCACGCAGCCGGTGTCGTCATCTCGCCCACGCCGTTGACCGACTATGTGCCCTTGCAGGAAGGGACGGGCGGAGTGCCGCTGACGCAGTATTCGATGGAGCATCTGGAAGCCGTCGGCTTGCTGAAAATGGATTTTCTCGGCCTGCGGACGCTGTCGATCATCGAGCGCACGCTGCATTGGGTGCGGGAGGAGACGGGCCGGGAGCTGCGGTGGGAAGAAGTGCCGTACGACGATCCGGCGACCTACGAACTGCTGTGCCGCGGGGATACGACGGGCATCTTCCAGCTCGAGTCCGCCGGCATGCGGCGCGTGCTGCGGGACCTGAAGCCGTCGTCGTTCGAGGACATCGTGTCGGCGGTGGCGCTGTACCGCCCCGGCCCGATGGAGTTCATCCCGCAATTCATCCGCGCCAAGCACGGGGAAGCGGGCGTGCGCTATCCGCACCCGGTGCTGGAGCCGATTCTGCGGGATACGTACGGCATCATCGTGTACCAGGAACAGATCATGCAGATCGCGGAGGCGATGGCGGGCTTCACGCTCGGCGAGGCCGACCTGCTGCGGCGCGCGGTCGGGAAGAAGAAGCGCGAGGTGCTCGACGAGCAGCGGGCCCACTTCGTCGAAGGGAGCGTGCGCCAGGGCTTTACCGCCGAGGAGGCGGGCCATGTGTACGACCTGATCGTCCGCTTCGCCGACTACGGCTTCTGTCGCGCCCACGCCGCCGCCTATGCGGTGCTCGCCTTCCAGACCGCCTACTTGAAGGCGCATCACCCGGTGCCGTTCATGGCGTCGATGCTGACGGCCGTCATCGGCCACCAGCGCAAAACGGCGGAATACGTCGACGAATGCCGCAAGATGGGCATTCCGGTGTTGCCGCCGGATGTGAACGAGAGCGGCGTGCTGTTCACGCCGACGTCGGGCGGCGGGACGAGCGCAGGCGCCATCCGCTTCGGCCTCGCCGCCGTCAAAAACGTCGGCACGCAGGCGATCGACAACTTGCTGGCCGAGCGGGCCAAGGGGCCGTTCGAGAGCCTGACCGACCTGTGCCGCAGGGTCGATCCGCGCATCTGCAACAAGCGCGTGCTCGAGTCGCTGCTGCTCGCGGGCGCTTTGGATTCGCTGCCCGGCCATCGGGCCCAGCAGCTGGCGGCGCTGGACGAGACGGTGGAGGCGGCGGCCGCGTGGCGGAAGGAGAAGGAGGAACTGCAGCTCGAGTTCGACCTGGCCGGGCTCGGCGAGTCGCCGAACTGGAACGTCGATCTGCCCGACGTAACGCCGTTCACGCCGGCGCAGACGCTCGAGCTGGAGCGGGACCTGCTCGGCCTGTACCTGTCCGGCCATCCGCTCGACGAGTACGACGGGCTTGGGGAGCGGCTCGGGCTCGACCGGCTCGTCGACATGGCCGACATGCCCGACGGCGCTTCGGTGCTGACGGCGGGCATGGTCGCTTCGGTCAAGCCGATCGTGACGAAGAAGGGCGAGGCGATGGCGTTCCTCGAACTGGAGGACCGCATCATGTCCGTCGAACTGGTCGTCTTTCCGTCCGTGTGGAAGGCGGCGTCCTCCGCGGCGGGCAAAGGGGCGCTCGTGCTCGTGAAGGCGAAGCTCCAGCACGGCGACGAGGATTTCAAGCTGCTCGCGGACGGCATCGTGCCGCTGTCCGTGCCGGATTTGGCGGCGCAGGCCGAGCGGCTGCGCCGCCTCGGCGCCGGGCGGCCGCGGGAAGCGGCGGCTGCCTCCGGCGGCGCGGCCGTCCGGCGCCAAGCCGCGCCGGACGCGGTTGCGGCGCGGCCCTCCGGCAACGTCGGGGGCCTTGCGCCGTCAGGCAGCGACGTCCGCTCGCGGCCGCCATCCGCTGCGGCGACGTCCGCGGATAAGCCGCAGCAGCGCGTCTACATCCGCATCGACGCGGACCGGGAGCGGCCGGCGGTGCTCGAGGCCCTCAAGCGGCTGCTCGCGTCCCATCCCGGACCGCTGGCGACGCTGCTGTATTACGGGAGCAAGCGCCGCACCGTCGCGCTCTCCGACTCGCTGCGCGTGAAGCCTTCGCCGGAGCTGTTCTTCCAGATCGAGCAACTGCTCGGCGAAGGCAGCGTCCGCGTCAAGTAGGGACAGGCCGCGGAGCCGTAACGGCACTTCGTGCCGCCGGAAGCCTTCGGCGCCGAGCCGAAGCATGTGCAGTGGCCCGCCGCGTCGCCGTGCGCCTTCGGCGCGGAGTCGCCGCATGTGCCCGCCGCGCCGCCATGCGCCACCGGTGCGGAGCCGCCGCTGTCGCAACGCGCCTATGCGCTCCGCCGAAACCGAAGCGCCGCACACTTGCGGGAGCCGCACCCCGTCCGCTTGCGAGAGCCGCATCCGATCCGGATCGCGGCTCTTGCCTCGTTTGCGTCCCGCCTCGCTCCATCGCTGTTCACCGATATCCCGCTCGCTCAGGTCAGCCGCCATCGTCGCTTCGTCGCTTTTCACCGATATCCCGTTCGCTCAGGTCAGCTTCCATCGTCGCTTCGTCGCTTTTCATCGAAATCCCGCTCGCTCAGGTCAGGATGGTCTCCGCCCTCGCTCCGCCGCTTTTCATCGAAATCCCGCTCGCTCAGGTCAGGATGGTCTCCGCCCTCGCTCCACCGCTTTTCATCGAAATCCCGCTCGCTCAGGTCAGGATGGTCTCCGCCCTCGCTCCGTCGCTTTTCATCGAAATCCCGCTCGGTCAGGTCAGGATGGTCTCCGCCCTCGCTCCGTCGCTTTTCATCGAAATCCCGTTGGCTCAGGGAGCGGACAGCTGACAGAGCCTGATTTTCCCCGAAACCTTATGATTCCGATTTCGACAATTCCGTAATACCTTGCGGGGTGGCAACTGAAAAGCGTTTGCAGGCCGGGCGCTTCAGCGGATGTTCGTTGAAGTCACTACAAAGCCCGTTCGCGGTCTGAGCGGAAGGGATAGCGGCACCGGAACGAACCAATGAAGATGGCCCTGAGCAAGCGGGATTTCGATCAAAAGTAGAGCAAAGAGCGCTTCAAGCGGCAGGCCGGGACGCGGAGCAATTTCTGAGCGAGCGGGATTTCGATCAAAAGTAGAGCAAAGAGCGCTTCAAGCGGCAGGCCGGGACGCGGAGCAATTCCTGAGCAAGCGGGATTTCGATCAAAAGTAGAGCAAAGAGCGCTTCAAGCGGCAGGCCGGGACGCGGAGCAATTCCTGAGCAAGCGGGATTTCGATCAAAAGTAGAGCAAAGAGCGCTTCAAGCGGCAGGCCGGGACGCGGAGCAATTCCTGAGCGAGCGGGATTGCGGGCATAAGCGAAAGAGGACCGGTTCGAGCCACAAGCCGGGCTAGGAGCTTCCCCGAGCGAGCGGGATTGCGAGCAGCGGGGGAGTAGGCGGCGGGACGGAAGACGGCCGAAGGAAAACGAAGCTGGCGGAAGCGGCGGGTTTTCGTTCCATTCTCGTTTTTCTTTCGGACCGTGGCGGAGCCGGAAGGCTCGGTTGCTAGTCTTGCGGCAGATGTGCTATCATTTCTTTATTGTGGAGCGAAATTCGCTCACTCGAGCAATCCCGGCGCCTGCTTCCCCCCGCGAGGTTGCATGCGCGTCCTAAGCGGGACGGGCGGGGATTCGTGTGCGGGTTTCGGATCGTCTTGGGGATACCGACCTTAACAACAGTTCCAGTTCATGACATCCATTGGGGGTACCGCTTCATGTGGACGGTCATTTACATTGCGCCGACCGCAAAGATTGCGGAACGGATTCAGAAGCGATTGACCGAGGAAGGGTTTCTCGTGCAGGTTCGCCCCATCAATTTGACCAAGCCTCAATACGAAATATTGGTGCCGTCCGGCGAAGTGCGGGAAGTGCAGGAAGTGCTCGGCAGCATTTTGCATTCTTAATTCGCAAGCTTCACCCGGCGGCAGGCGAAGCCGTTACGCCCGCCGGAGCGGGTCGAAGAACGAACCCCCGGCGGCATGCCCTGCGCACGACACGCCTGAACGAAGCGGACCGTTTCCGAGTTGCCTTAAGCGCCCGGTCGGACCGCCATTTTTGCGCCTTGTGAGGTGTCGCTGTGTTTAAAGATTTTTTTCAGAAGAAGAAATATGCCGTCGTCCCGGCCCAGCCGAGCGCGAACGCGAACGCCGCCGAGGAGCGGCCCAAGCGCGAGATTCCCGAAGGGCTGATGAACCGGTGTCCGAAATGCGGCAATATCCAATTTACCAAGGAGCTTGAGAAAAACCTGAAGGTCTGCTCCACCTGCGACCACCACTTCCGCCTGAACGCCATGGAGCGCATCGCGCTGACGGTCGACGAGAACCGCTTCGTCGAAATCGACGCCGATCTGGTGTCCAAGGACCCGCTGGAGTTTCCCGGCTACAAGAAGAAGCTCGAGCAGCAGGCGCAAAACTCCGGCCTGCGGGAAGCGATCGTCACCGGCGAGGCCGAGATCGGCGGTTTTCCCGTCGTGATCGGCGTCATGAGCTTCGATTTTTTTACCGGCAGCATGGGCTCCGTCGTCGGAGAGAAGGTGACCCGCGCGATCGAGCGGGCCCACGAGAAGCGGCTGCCGCTCATTCTGTTTTCCAGTTCCGGGGGAGCCCGGATGCAGGAATCCATTCTGAGCCTGATGCAGATGGCCAAGACGAGCGCCGCGCTGGCGAAGTTCCACGAGAGCGGCGGCCTGTACATCTCGGTGTTCACCGACCCGACGACAGGCGGTGTTTCCGCCAGCTTCGCGAGCCTCGGCGACTACAACCTGGCCGAGCCCGGGGCGCTGATCGGCTTCGCGGGACGCATCGTCATCGAGCAGACGATCCGCCAGAAGCTGCCCGACAATTTTCAGACGGCGGAATTCAACCTGCAGCACGGCCAGTTGGATAAAGTGGTGCACCGCAAGGACATGAAGGCGTTTCTGACCAAATTGCTCGACATGCACGCCGGGAAAGGAGTGCGAGCGGATGTCCGCTGACTTGCCCTTTGAGAAGCCGCTCGACGAACTGCGCAAAAAAATCGACCATTTGCGTCAGGTCGGCATCGATCAGCAAATCGATTTTTCCGAAGAGCTGGCCAAGCTGGAGATCAGGTACAAGCAGCTGGAGGACGAGATCTACAGCAATCTCAGCGCGGCGCAGATCATGTATCTTGCGCGTCTGCATCAGCGCCCGACGACGCTTGATTATATTCCGCTCGTGTTTACCGATTTCATCGAACTGCACGGCGACCGGCTGTTCGGGGACGATCTGGCGATCGTCGGCGGACTGGCCAAGCTCAACGGCGAGCCGGTGACGGTCATCGGACACCAACGGGGCAAAGACACGAAGGACAACATTCAGCGCTTCTTCGGCAGTCCGCACCCGGAAGGATTCCGCAAGGCGCTTCGATTAATGCAGCAGGCGAACAAGTTCGGCCGCCCGATCATCACGTTCATCGATACGAAGGGCGCCTATCCCGGCGACACCGCCGAGGCGCGCGGGCAATCGGAAGCGATCGCCCGCAACTTGCGCGAGATGGCGCTGCTGCGCGTGCCGGTCGTCTGCGTCGTCATCGGCGAAGGCGGCAGCGGCGGGGCGCTGGCGCTCGGCGTCGGCAACCGCGTGCTGATGCTGGAGAACGCGATTTATTCCGTCATCTCCCCGAACGGCGCCGCGTCGATTCTGTGGAAGGACGCCTCCAAGGCCGACATGGCCGCCGAGGCGATGAAGATTACCGCCCGCGACCTGAAGTCGTTCGGGATCATCGAGGAGATCATCCCCGAACCGAAGGGCGGCGCGCATCGCGACCTGGCTGCCCAGGCGGAGTCGATCAAGGACGGGCTGCTGCGCCATCTGCGCGAACTGTCCGCGTTGACGCCGGAGGAGCTGATCGCCGACCGCTACGCGAAGTTCCGCCGCATCGGCGAGTTCGACGTCTTGCCGGCGGAGGACGTTCGAACGGCCGCCGCGGACGGATAGCGAGCGGCCCCCCAAACGCAGTTGATCGTCCCCGATGCCTGCCCCGACGTCCGTCGGCGCGAAGGCTCGGGTTTTATCCAGTTTAAGGCACGTTACGCACGCAAAAAACGGAGGAAAGAGAAATCATGCGCAAAACCAAAATCGTCTGCACCATCGGCCCCGCAAGCGAATCCCTGGAGAACACGAAAAAGCTGATTCAAGCCGGCATGAACGTCGCGCGTCTGAACTTCTCCCACGGCGACTACGAGGAGCACGGCAATCGAATCAAGACGATTCGCCAGGCCAGCCGGGAGCTGGGCAAGACGGTCGCCATTCTGCTCGACACGAAGGGGCCGGAAATTCGCCTCGGCAAGCTGAAGGAAGAGCCGATCGAGCTGGTGCAAGGCGAGACGATCACGCTGACGACGGAAGAGATTCTGGGCGACGTCCATCGGATTCCGGTCACCTACAAGGAATTGCCGAACGACGTTCACGTCGGCTCGACGATTCTGATCGACGACGGTCTGATCGGGCTGAAGGTGTTGGACGTGCAGGGCACGGAGATCAAGTGCGAGATCGTCAACAGCGGACCGATCAAGAGCAAGAAGGGCGTCAACGTGCCGGGCGTCGCGATCTCCATGCCGGGCATCACGGAGAAGGACGCGGCCGACATCCGCTTCGGCATCGAGCAGAACATCGACTTCATCGCGGCTTCCTTCGTTCGCCGCGCCAGCGACGTGCTGGAAATTCGCGAGCTGCTGGAGCGTTATAACGGTCGCCATATCCAAATCATCTCGAAGATCGAAAATCAGCAGGGCGTCGACAACCTGGACGAAATCCTGGAAGTATCCGACGGTCTGATGGTCGCGCGCGGCGACCTCGGCGTGGAAATTCCGGCCGAAGAAGTGCCGCTCGTGCAGAAGATCATGATCGAGAAGTGCAACCGCGCCGGCAAGCCGGTCATCACCGCCACGCAGATGCTCGATTCGATGCAGCGCAACCCGCGCCCGACGCGCGCGGAAGCGTCCGACGTGGCGAATGCCATCTTCGACGGAACGGACGCGATCATGCTGTCCGGCGAAACGGCCGCGGGCAAATATCCGGCGGAATCGGTGCAGACGATGGCCGCCATCGCCGTTCGCGCCGAGTCGGCGCTAAGGTATCGGGAAATTTTCCAGAAGCAAGCCAGCGCCCAGCAAACGACCGTCACCGAAGCGATCAGCCAGGCGGTCGCCAACTCCGCGCTCGATCTTGACGCGGGCGCGATCATCACGGCGACGGAGAGCGGCTATACGGCCCGCATGGTGTCCAAGTACCGGCCGAAGGCGCCGATCGTCGCCGTTACGCCGGAGGAGCAGGTGCTGCGCCGCCTCCAGCTCGTCTGGGGCGTCACGCCGGTGCTCGGCAGGCTGGCGGGCTCGACCGACGAGATGTTCGACATCGCCGTCGAAGGCGCGCTCAGGAGCGGCATCGTTCACCTCGGCGACACCGTCATCATCACGGCGGGCGTTCCGGTCGGCCGTTCCGGCACGACGAACCTGATCAAGATCCACCACATCGGCCATCTGATCGCCAAGGGCCAAGGCATCGGCTCGCTGAGCGCCATCGGCAAGGTCGTCATCGCCCGCACGCCGGAGGAGGCGATCCGGAAGATGACGAACGGCTCGATTCTGGTCGCTCCGTCCACGGACAAGGAATACATGCCGGCGTTCGAGAAGGCGGCCGGTGTCATCACCGAATGCGGAGGCATCACCTGCCATGCCGCGGTCGTCGGGCTCAACCTGGGCATTCCGGTCATCGTCGGTGTGGACAACGCGCTCGGCCTGCTCAGCGACGGCGAGGAAATTACGATCTACGCCGAAAAAGGCGTCATCTATTCCGGACAAGCCAAAGTGCTGTAAGCGGCGGATGGTCCCGGATAAGCGGAGAGAAGTAGCGGCGTTCCTTTGCCGCTATTTCTTTATTTCGGCAGGTTGCGGCTTCTCGGGCGCGTCGCACGTTTTCATATGGGAAAGGGGATGATGGAAGATGGCGGAATGGTTTTGGTGGCCGCTGAGGGCCCGCTATCAGGAGACGGACAAGATGGCCGTCGTGTATCATACGAACTACATCACTTGGTTCGAAATCGGCCGGACGGAATGGATCCGGCAGATCGGCCTCTCTTACAAAGACATCGAAGACCGCGGCTTGCTGCTTCCGGTCGTGCAGGTGGAAGCCTCCTATGCGCAGCCGGCCCGCTATGACGATTGGGTGTTCGTCTGCACGCGTGTCGCGGAGCTGACGAAGGTGCGCATCCGGTTCGAGTATCGCGTCGTTCGGCCGGAGCCGGCGGGCGAACCGCTCGTTCCCGCGTTCGCGCCGGATTTGCCGGCCGGGACGCTGCTGGCGAGCGGGAGCACGACGCACGGCTGGATCAATACGGAGTGGAAGGTCGTCGGTCTCGACCGCAAGGCGCCCGATGTCTACGAACTGCTGCGCAGCCGATCGGGGCTGGGGAATTGAGCCGAACGGCGGCGCCCGCTTACCGCACCGCCGGCCCGCCGGCCCGTCGGCCCGCCGGCTTGAACGGCCGGGCGAAACCGGGGTTCGTTCCCGCACGTAACAACGAGTAACGCAACGGACAATTCGCCGCCGCCGGAAGAGAGCCGGTACGGCCGGCTTTGGGAGGGAACCGCCATGCTGCTGCGCAAAGCCGGGATCTGGATCTTGATCGCGATCGCGGCCGAACTTGCGGGAATCGTCGCCGTCAGCCGTTGGATCGGCGGCGGCCCGACGTTCGGCCTCCTGCTGCTTGCCGCCGTGCTCGGCGCCTGGCTGGCGCAGAACGAAGGGCGCAAGTCGTGGCGGGAAGCCGGCCGCCTGATGCGCGAAGGCCGGCCCCCGGGTCCGGCCGTGCTGGACGGGCTCTGCGTCATGGCGGGCGGCTTCCTTCTGATCGTCCCCGGCTTCCTGTCCGATCTGGTCGGCCTGACGCTGTTGCTTCCCTTTACGCGCCCGTTGTACCGGGCCTGGCTGTATTTGTGGCTGGAGCGCCGGTTCCGCTCCGGTTCCATCCGCATGTTCCGCGGTCCGTTCGGAAGGTGAGGGCGGTGCGCAGCTTCTTCAGCCGCTGGACGACCCGAACCGGGGTCTGGATCCAGCGGGCGCAATACGCCGTCCTCGGTCTCCTTCTGCTCGGCGCCGTCGACTATTTCGCGGCCTACGATCTGCTGACCGCCCTGTTCGGAACGCTGGGGCCCGGCGTCGCGCCGCTTCTTCTGCTCGTCGGAGGGTTCCTTCTCTACAGAGGCTACCGCCGCCACCGGCGAAGCCGCCGCCGACAGCCAGGCCGCCCCGAAGCCCCGGCGGACGAATCGTCGGACGGCGATTCTATTCGCTGAATCTTCCCCGCACCCCCTTCATCCTGTTGACAGCTTATACTGCATCAGGGCGAGCTCGAGCGCAAGCCGCTAGGGTCCGAAGCAGGCCGGATGGACGTCGAGCGTCTCGGCGAGCTGCGGAACGGCTTGGATCAGTTGGCAAGCCCCGTGGCGGCCGTAAAAAAGCGTTGCGGCCCCGGCCTCGCGGACGCGGTCGGCTTCGATGACCTGGCTCGCTTCGCGGAAGCTCCGCCAGCTCTCCGTCAGCTTCGTCCGGATCTTGCCGAATCCCGCATGCAGCCGGACGGCTCGCGGGCGGCGAAGGCGGCAAGATCGTCCGCCATGCTTCGCAGCGTGTCCTCGCGGATCAGCCGGCTCAACGTCATCGACATCCCCTATCTCGGCGTGGCCGGCCGGGACTGCGAGCAGTCCAGCACCCCCGTGGAAAAAAACCGCAAAACAATCCGCCGAAAGTCCTGAACGCCGGGCGTCCCCTTAGGTCCGAACCTCCGAGCCTCCCGCGACCGCGCGAAGCATCGGAGATTTTTTTGTCAACAAGCCTGCCCGTTTTACACATAGTTAACAATCGAAGGATGTCCGCTTTACATTTTTCGAACATAATGAAGAAACGACAGAGCGGCGAATTTTGGCAGCTCAAGGGGGATCATGGCGAATGGCGGAGTCCAAAAAGTACATCAACCGCGACTTGAGTTGGGTGGAGTTCAACCGGCGGGTGCTGGAAGAGGCCGAAGACCCTTCCACGCCGCTGCTGGAGCGGTTCCAGTTCCTGTCGATCGTGTCGAGCAATTTGGACGAGTTTATGAGCGTTCGCGTCGCGGGCCTGAAGGATCGATTGAAGGCGGGATTCAACAAGCCGGATTTTACCGGCTATACGCCGCACGGGCTGATCAAGCGGATCATGAAGCGGACCAAGACGATGGTTCGGCAACAGTACAAAACGTACCGAGAACTGCTCCGCCTGCTTGCCCGGGAGGGGACCGTCATCGTCTCCTGGAGCGAGCTGAGCGAGGAGCAGAAGAAGGCGATGGTCGGCTATTTCCAGGACATCGTCTACCCGGTGCTGACCCCGATGGCCGTGGACAGCAGCCGTCCGTTCCCGCTTGTGCACAGCAAGGAGCTGTACCTGGCGGGCGTGCTTCGCCCCAGCGTGCGGGACGACCGGCAGGAGAAGCAGGAGTATTGCGCGATCGTGCAGGTGCCGTCGATTTTGCCGCGGACGATTCGCGTGCCGAGCCGCAAAAACGCGCGCAAAACGACATACCTTCTGCTGGAGGACTTGATCAAGGAGCAGATCGGCCAGCTGTTCAGCGGCTACGAGCTGGAGGCGGTGCATGCGTTTCGCCTGACGCGCAACTCGGACCTGACGCTCAACGAGGAAGGGGCGGAGGACCTGCTGCAGGAGATCGAGAAGGAGCTCCGGCGGCGGCGCAGAGGGTTTCCCGTCCGGCTCGAGATCGAGAGGGGCATGCACGAGCACGCGCTGGCGCTGCTCAAGGACGAGCTGGAGATCGCCGAAGACCTCTTCGAGATCGACGGTCCGCTCGACTTGAGCTTCCTGTCGAAGTTCGCCGCTTCGCTGCCGGGCGAGGAGCATCTGCGCTACCCCCCGATCGAACCGGTGTATCCGCCCGAATTCGAGGAACAGGACGACATCATGAGCGTGCTCCGGGAAAAGGATGTCCTGGTCTATCATCCGTACGAGTCGTTCGAGGCGGTGAACGATTTCATCTGCGATGCGGCGGAGGACCCCGACGTTCTGGCGATCAAGATGACGCTCTACCGCGTCAGCGCCCAATCCGTGCTCGTGCAGGCGCTCGTCCGCGCCGCCGAGTCGGGCAAGCAGGTCACCGTCGTGGTGGAGCTGAAGGCTCGCTTCGACGAGGAGCGCAACATCGCTTGGGCGAGGCGGCTGGAGAAGGCCGGCTGCCACGTCGTGTACGGGCTGGTGGGGCTCAAGACCCATGCGAAAATCACGCTCGTCGTCCGCCGCGAGCAGGATAAGCTGAGGCGGTACGTCCACGTCGGCACGGGCAACTATAACGAAAATACGGCGCGCCAGTATACGGACGCCGGGCTGTTCACCTGCCATCCGGACATCGGGGCGGACGCGTCCGCGCTGTTCAACGAGATGACCGGCTACTCGACGCCGCACGATTGGCGCAGCTTCGCGGTCGCCCCGGCCGGCCTCAAGCCGAAGCTGTTCGACCTGATCGACCGGGAGATCGAGCACGCGAAGGCGGGCCGTCCGGCCGGCATCGTCGCGAAGATCAATTCGCTCTCGAACCAGTCGATGATCGACAAGCTGTACGAGGCTTCGCAGGCCGGCGTTCCGATCGACCTGATCGTCCGGGGCGTATGCTGCCTCCGCCCGGGCGTGGAGGGCCTGAGCGAGAACATCCGCGTCATCAGCATCGTCGACCGCTATTTGGAGCATTCGCGCATTCTGGCCGTGACCGGAGGCGGCGAGGAGGAAGTCTACATCTCCAGCGCCGACTGGATGACGCGCAACCTGAGCCGCCGGGTCGAGCTGCTCTGTCCGGTGTACGATCCGGCGCTGCGGCAGATGCTGCTCAACCTGCTGCGGATGAACCTGAGCGACAACGTGAAGGCGCGGAAGCTGCAGCCGTCCGGGAATTATGCGCGCGTCGAATGCGAGGGGCCGCCGCTGCGCAGCCAGTTCGTCGCCGCGGACATTCCGCTTTGGAAAACGGTGGCGGTCCCGGATCGGCCGGGATGAAAACGGAAGACGATTTTTTTACAAAAACTTAAAGGTTCCCTTCATCTGCCCTTAACCTTTGCGGCATAGACTGAATATATAAGTTAGTCGCAGAAGGAGGGACAGAGCGTAAATGATCGTGTTCGATGTCATCGTCGACGGCAACGTCAAGGAGACGATTCGCCCGAAAACCCAGAAGCTGCGGGATATCCACGATTTCCTGAACGAGCAGCTCAAGCTGCTGAGCCGCAAGTACGGCCGCCGGGTGTTCGTCAAGCGCAGAATGATCTACTAAAAAAACGAGGGCGCCTTCCGGCAGCACCTCGTTTTTTTATCGCCGCGGCCGCGGCCGCAGGCGTCATACGATCGTCAGGCGCGGCGTCAGGCGCCACACTTTGCGGAAGTCCTTGGCCAGGGAGTCGACCTCCGTCTTCTCCACCGGCAGCGGATGGCGGGCGGCGGCGACGAGCTTGAGCTTGTTGCCGCGTCCCACCGAAACGCGCAGCGAGGCGACGGCCTGCGATTCGCTGCGGTCCAGAGCCGCCGCGAGCTGCAGCAGCGCGCCGAGCTTGCACACCGCCTCGTAATCGCCGCTTTGGAGCAGCTTGCGGTAGGGGGCCAGCTTTTTGCGGGCGGGGGAGGCCCCGCGGTAGGACGCGATCGCCGCGGTCAGCAAAATTTCGCGGTGGCTGAGCCCGTTCCAGTGGGCGTGCGTCAGCAGGTAGAACGTATGGTCCGCGCAATCGTTGACATCGATGACCGCGCCGATCTTGAACAGCCGCGAGGCGGCGTCGAGCCATACCCGCGAGCGGGCGGGCAGCGACGGCTCGCCGGGAGCGAGCCGGTCGTACAGCGTCAGCGCCAGCCGGTTCACCTGGAGCGGATGCTCCGCCGGCACGGACGGGTACAGCGCCGTCAGGTTGCGGATGCTCTCCTCCAGCACGAGCGAGGCGTCAGCCGTGTCGATCGGCGGCAGACAAGTTTCGAAGAAGATGCCGTCGCGCAGCCCGGCACCGCAGACGACGATGCGGGCGGCGGACGTATAGCGCGCCACCGCCTGCAGGATGGCCAGGCCGGGGACGATGACGTCGGCCCGGTCCTTGGACAAGCCGGGCACCTTGCGGCGCTTGTCCACGGTCATCGGCGCGAGCGCGCCGAGCTTGTCGGCGAGCGTCTTCACCGTAACCTCGTAGCCGTGCAGGTTGGCGTAAGGGTAATGATCGGCGCGCTGGCATATCTTGGCGAGCGACCGGGTCGTGCCGCCCAGCCCGACGAGCGGCAGACCGGGGTGCTCCGCGATCCACGGCTCCTTGCGCAACATGCCCTGAATTTCCGCCTGAATCCGTTCGAGCTGGGCGGGGCCGACCGCGCCGCTGCCGAGCGAATGGCGCATGGCGGTGTTGACGCATCCGAACGGGAAGGAGACCGCCCGGACGAGCTTCCGCTCGCGGATGAGGCTGATCTCGGTGCTGCCTCCGCCGATGTCGATGAGGAAGCCGTCCCGGATGTCCATCGTTCGCAGCATGGCGACGCACCCGAGCCGCGCTTCGTCCTCGCCCGACAGCAGCTCGATGCGCAGGCCCGCCTTGCGTCCGAGCCTGTCCAGCACTTCCCGGCGGTTGGCCGCCTGCCGGACGGCCGCCGTCGCCACGGCGCGGATGCGGGAAGCGCCGTGCATCCGGCAGATGCGGCGGAAGTGCCGCAGCACCTCCGCCAGCTCGCCGATCGCCTCCGGAGGCAGCACGCCGTCCCCGTTCAGCTTCTGGCTCAGCCGGGCGGACCATCTTCCCTGGTCGATAACGCGGTACGCGCCGTTCTCCATCACTTGGTAGACGGCAAGCCGAACGGTGTTGGAACCGATGTCGATCATGCCGGTCACTTGACTGTGCTTCTTCAAAATGGCGGCTCGCACTCCTTCCGTAGGCCGAACGGAACGGGGACGGCACTGTCGATGGCGCGAATGCCGTCGCCCAATCGCGTGATCGCGCGGGGGTCGTGGACCTATTTTACCATCACGCGGCCCGCAGCAAAAGCGTCTTGTCCCGCCGCGCCCATGCGTCCATGCGCCCATGCGTCCTTGCGCCCCGTGCATAATGATCCCAATCGTGCAAATGACTAATACGACAAGGCCGCGCGGCGCCGACAACCAAATTCTATATGGCCGATAAAGCATTTTTATGTGCCGTTCGGTTGGCATCGGGCAAGCAAATCGTTTATGATTAAAATTGGACTGAAATTCCGTGGGAATACCCGTTTTTTCCGCGGTCCGGCGCACGGACCCCCGCTTTGCTTGGCGATTCGTGGGCGTTCCCGCTCCCCAATCGCCGATATCCGGAATCGGACGCTCGGGTGCTGATGTCAGTCGGAATCGCTTCTGGGGCGGTTCTTTCATTTTGCTTCCACAAAGGAGAGAAAACCATGACGGCAACGAAAGGTCTTGAGGGCATCGTCGCGGCGTCTTCCTCGATCAGCTCGATCATCGACGGCGTGCTGACGTACCGTGGCATCGACATCGACGAGTTGGCGGAAAAGGCGACTTTCGAAGAAGTCGCTTATTTGTTGTGGCACGGGAAGCTGCCGACGCAGGCCGAGCTGGACGGGCTGAAGGCCCAGCTGGGCGAATACGCGGCCATTCCGGAGCCGGTCGTCGCCGGACTGCGCCTGTATCCGGGCGGCAGCAACTCCATGGCGGCTCTGCGCACGGCCGTCTCCAGCCTGGCGCTGTACGACGAGGAAGCGCAGGACATGAGCCGGGAGGCGAACGTCCGCAAGGCGGTCAAGCTGCAGGCGCAGCTGCCGACGATCGTGGCCGCGTTCGCGCGCCTGCGCCAGGGCAAGGAGCCGGTCGCTCCGAAGAAGGGAGTCTCGATCGCCCACAACTTCCTGTACATGCTGACCGGCGAAGAGCCGGCCGACGTCGCGGTCGAGGCGCTGAACAAGGCGCTCGTGCTGCACGCCGACCATGAGCTGAACGCGTCCACGTTCGCCGCCCGCGTCACGGTGGCGACGCTGTCCGACATTTACTCCGGCGTAACGTCGGCCATCGGCGCGCTCAAAGGCCCGCTGCACGGCGGCGCCAACGAAGCGGTCATGGTCATGCTCGACGAGATCGGCTCCCTTGCGAACGTCGAGCCTTATATCCAAGGCAAGCTGGAGCGCAAGGAGAAGGTGATGGGCTTCGGCCACCGCGTCTACAAGAACGGCGACCCGCGCGCCAAGCATCTGCAGCGGATGAGCCGCCAGCTCGGCGAGCTCAAGGGCGATATGAGACTGTACGAAATGTCCGTCAAGATCGAGGAACTGGTCACCGGGCAGAAGGGGCTGAAGCCGAACGTCGACTTCTACTCCGCATCCTGCTATACGATGCTGGGCATTCCGCGCGACCTGTTCACGCCGCTGTTCGCGATCAGCCGCGTGTCCGGCTGGACGGCCCACATCCTCGAACAGCTTGCCGACAACCGCCTCATCCGTCCGCGCGCCGAGTACGTCGGACCGGTCGGCCAGCATTACGTGCCGATCGCCGAGCGCGGCTGATCGACGCCCCGATCGGCGTTCGCCGGCGGGACGCCGCTTTAAAGCCGCGCGGCCGGGGGCGGAACGCCGGTTTCGACTCAAGCATTCTTTCTATCAATCGTTTCAGGAGGAGAACCTACTTATGGCCCAATTCGAGAAATTCGCTGCGCCGGCTTCCGGCGAAGCCATCACCGTAAAGAACGGCGTTCTGAACGTTCCGAACCGTCCGATCATCCCCTTCATCGAAGGCGACGGCACCGGCCGCGACATCTGGCGCGCGTCCAAGCGCGTGCTGGACGCCGCCGTCGAGAAAGCGTACAACGGCCAGAAGCAGATCGCCTGGTACGAAGTGTTCGCCGGCGAGAAAGCTTACAACACGTACGGCGAATGGCTGCCGAACGACACGCTGACCGCGATCCGCGAGTACATTATCGCCATCAAGGGACCGCTGACGACGCCGATCGGCGGTGGCATCCGCTCGCTGAACGTCGCGCTGCGCCAGGAGCTCGACCTGTACGTCTGCCTGCGCCCGGTCCGCTACTTCAACGGCGTGCCTTCTCCGGTCAAGCGCCCGGACCTCGTCGACATGGTCATCTTCCGGGAAAATACGGAGGACATCTACGCGGGCATCGAATATCAGGCCGAGACGGCCGACGCCAAGAAAGTGATCGATTTCCTCCAGAAGGAAATGGGCGTCAAGAAGATTCGCTTCCCGGAAACGTCGGGCATCGGCATCAAGCCGGTATCGTCCGAAGGCTCGAAGCGCCTAGTGCGCGCCGCGATCGAATACGCGATTCGGCATAAGCGCAAATCGGTCACCCTCGTTCACAAGGGCAACATCATGAAGTTTACGGAAGGCGCGTTTAAGAACTGGGGTTACGAAGTGGCCGAAACCGAGTTCGCCGACAAGACGTTCACGTGGGGCCAATACGACAAGATCAAGGCCGAGCAGGGCGAGGAGGCGGCCAACGCGGCCCAGAAGGCGGCGCTGGCCGAAGGCAAGATTTTGATCAAGGACGCCATCGCCGACATCGCGCTGCAGCAAGTGCTCACCCGTCCGACCGACTTCGACGTCATCGCGACGCTGAACTTGAACGGCGACTACCTGTCCGATGCGCTGGCCGCGCAAGTCGGCGGCATCGGCATCGCGCCCGGAGCCAACATCAACTACGTGACCGGACACGCCATCTTCGAAGCAACGCACGGCACCGCTCCGAAGTACGCCGACAAGGACGTCGTCAACCCGGGCTCCGTCATCCTGTCCGGCGTCATGATGTTCGAGCACCTCGGCTGGCTGGAAGCGGCCGATCTCATCTACAAAGGGCTGGAGAAGACGATCAACAGCAAGGTCGTCACCTACGACTTCGCCCGTCTGATGGAAGGCGCGACCGAAGTGAAATGCTCCGAGTTCGCGGATCATATCATCAAGAACATGTAAGAGAACACTCCCCAGGACATCGCCCTCCGATCGCCCCGGCGAATCGCGTTGGGAATCGGAGGCGCGTTGTCGGAAACGCGGCGAAGGCCGTTCCGTCCGCCGGACAATCGTCCGACGGGCGGAAACGAGCCGGCGTCTTGCGGGAAACGGATAGATGGAAGCGGCGTTATTTGGACAAAATCAGGGGCATGCTGTAGAGGATGGACATCGGACCCTTGTTTTGCAAATATCGCCGTTTTTTTCTTCCCGCTCTGCCGGGGAGCATGACCTTGACGCGCACTTCCGCAACCGAAGCCGCTTGGCGGCCGGGCAACCGATAAGGAGGCTAACCGATATGGCGATCAAACGCGCGAAAATTACGGTCGTCGGCGCCGGCTTCACCGGGGCGACCACCGCTCTGATGCTGGCTCAGAAGGAGCTTGGCGACGTCGTTCTGCTGGACATTCCCCAGCTCGAAAATCCGACCAAGGGCAAGGCGCTCGACATGCTCGAATCGACGCCGGTGCAAGGCGTCGACGCCCGGATCGTCGGCACGGCCGACTACAGCGATTCCGCGGGCTCCGACATCGTCATCGTCACCGCCGGCATCGCCCGCAAGCCGGGCATGAGCCGCGACGATCTGGTGAACACGAACGCCGGCATCGTCAAGTCGGTGTGCGAGCAGGTGAAGCGGACGAGTCCGAACGCCTACGTCATCGTGCTGTCCAATCCGGTCGACGCCATGACCTACGTGGCGTTCAAGACGCTCGGCTTCCCGAAAAACCGCGTCATCGGCCAATCCGGCGTCCTCGACACCGCCCGCTACAACACGTTCCTGGCGGAAGCGCTGAACGTTTCCGTCGAAGACGTGCGCGGCGTCGTGCTCGGCGGACACGGCGACGACATGGTGCCGCTCGTCCGCTACACGACGGTCGGCGGCATTCCCGTCGAGAAGCTGCTGCCGAAGGAGCAAATCGACGCGATCGTGCAGCGCACCCGCGTGGGGGGCGGGGAGATCGTGAACCTGCTCGGCAACGGCAGCGCCTACTATGCGCCGGCCGCCTCCCTCGTGCAGATGACCGAAGCGATCCTGAAGGACAAGAAGCGGATCTTGCCGGTCATCGCCCTGCTGGAGGGCGAATACGGCTACGACAACCTGTTCATGGGCGTGCTGGCCGTGCTCGGCGGCGACGGCATCGAGAAGGTGATGGACCTCGAACTGACCGCCGAAGAGAAGGCCGCCATGGACAAATCGGCCGACTCCGTCCGCAACGTCATCCGGATCGTCGAGCACGTCTGACGGCCCCGTCCGGCCAAGGCCCTTGTCCGCGATCGATCCGCGGCGAGGGTCTTTTCGCGCGCGATGCGGACGGGAACGAAGGCGTTTTTTTGACGGCGGGACATTTTGTTTGTTTCCCGTTTTGTGTATACTGAATTTGAACTGCCTGTACATAGGGTCGAGGAGGACTACTTCGAACATGACGACGTTCATGCTGTTTCTTCATGTATTGGGGGCGACGGGGATGGGGATTTACGTCCTGCTTCCTTTTGTCGCCGGGAAATTCAAGCAGCTGTCGACGCCTTCCCAGGAGGGACTGGCGAGCGGCCTGCTGACGGCCGGCCGGATCGGCCAGTTCGCGCTCGTGCTGCAATTGCTTACCGGCGGCTACCTCATCTCGCAGGGAGACTACGGAACCTCCTGGATGATCACGATCATCGTGCTGTTCGTGGCGATCGGCGCGATCAGCGGCATTTTGCAAGGGCCGCTGAAGCGAATCGTGGCGGCGACGTCGAACAACCAGGACGCTTCCGGCGCCATCTCCCGCGTTCAGACGCTCAGCTTGCTGGCGGTGGTGCTGTTCCTGGTCGTTCTGTGGCTGATGAAAAATCCTTGGTAAAAGCCGCGGATCAAGCCGCGCGCCGAACTCCGGGCTCGTTCCTTTCGCGAACGGGCCCGGAGTTTTTTTGGTTAGCCTGACGACCTCCATCCCCCTCGCTATTCGGTTTTGTCGGGAACGCCGCGCGCCAAAATTATCTGATGTTTAAATAGCGGCCCCGATGAAGGCGGATTATAATGAAGCTGCAACTGAAAGAATTCCGGCCGGAATCTTTCTTTCATTGTCCAAACCATTTCATTCATGCCGAAGAGGGGAATCAGGAGTGAACAGAAAGATTTCGCCGTTATCGGTCGTATCGGCTGCGTTGGTCGGCGTGATGCTCACGCTCAGTGCTTGCAGTTCGTCTTCGTCTTCGAATTCGCAAGATCAAGCTTCGGCTCCGTCTGGGAGCGCTGTCACGACGCCTGCTGGCGGAACCGCATCCGAGGCTGCGAACGAAGCGCCGTTCGAAGGATGGGTGGAAGGGTTGCCGAAGATCGAAGCCCCCGCAGGATTTAACTGGCGGCAGTTCGAAGGAACCCAGTTGAATTTTATCTCCGAAAATACGCCTCCGTCGTCCGCCCTTGCCGCCAACATTCATATTTTTGAAGACGCGACGGGCATCAAGGTGAACATCGAGCAGAGCAACCTGGATCTGGTGGCCGAGAAGGTGGGGCTCGACTTCAATGCGAAGAACGCCAACTATCAGATCATCTACGCCGACCCGTACCAGATCTTGTCCAAGCAATCCCGCAACCTGGTGGACCTGAACACGTTCAACAACGATCCGTCGCTGCCCCATATTCCCGGCGGATTGGAGGACTTTATCGAAAGTCAGCTTCAGGCCGACGGCTACATGGGCGACACCGAGCATCTCTATACGCTGCCCTACGACAGCCCGACGATGGTTCTGGCCTACCGCAAGGACGTGTTCGACAAGTACAAGGATCAATTCATGAAGGAGAAAGGCTACGATTGGACGCCTTCCGCCAACCTGACCTGGGAGCAGTATTATGAAATCGCTTCATGGATCAACGACAAAGTCAAAGCCGGCGTCATCACCGAAGTCAAGTACGGTTCCGGCCACGAAGCGAAGCAGCACGACGCGCTGCAAGCCGATTTCAGCAACGTGTTGGGGGCATACGGCGGCGATTACTTCGAAGGGGACAATCTGGGCAGCGTAGGTGCGGCAAAGCCGGGCAAATCGTTGCTTACGTCTCCCGAAGCGATCGAAGCGGCCCAAATGTACAAGAATCTGCTGGATGTCGCGGCCCCGGGCAGCACGACGTGGGATTGGACGGGCGTGGCGGAAGCGTTCGCCGCCGGCGAGTTGGCGATGGCGCCGATCTTCCACGAGAACAACGCCATGTTCGAAGACGAGACCAAATCGAAAGTCGCCGGCAAGGTGGCATGGTCCATATTGCCGAGGGGGCCGAAGCGCAGCGCCAACCTGTTCGGCGGAACGGGAATCGGCATCAGCAAATATGCGAGCGACAAGGAACAAAAGGCGGCCTGGCTGTTCCTCGTCTGGGCGACTTCTCCGCAAGCGCAATATATGATCCTGAAGTCGAAAGAAGCCGGTTCGACGCCGACCCGCCATTCGGTCTACAACCTGCCCGACGTGCAAAAAGGGATGGAGCCGGGAACGGAAGAGTCGAAGATGATGCCGAATCTGCTGCCGATGAAGGCGGTTCTGGAAGCTTGGAAGCTGGAGAACGTGTACATGCGGCCGAAAGTTCCGCAATGGCCGCAAGTGGACACAATCATCTACACCGAGCTGTCCAAGATGCTGTTTAACAAGCAATCGCCGGAAGACACGATGAAGACGATCGCCAAGAAGAGCGACGAAATTACGGGAGCATAAACCGAGAGGTTGACCGGCTTCGGGCACAGACGTTGCTGCAACAGGGTGAAGGAGCTTAAGAGCGCTGTGCCCGAATGCCCGATGGGGAAAGGAGGCTGCCGATATGCCGCAAGGGACGCGAACGATCGGACGGGCAAGCGCTGCGGCTGCGGCTGTTCGCCTGCGCAAGCGGGCGCAATGGAACCGTACGGAGTTTTGGATGTTGCTGCCTTCCATGATCGTGCTGGCGCTCATCAGCATTTTTCCGTTCTTCTTCATGATTTACGCCAGCCTGATGGATTACAGTCTGTCCCTGGATGAGCCGATGTTTGCCGGTTTGGACAATTGGCGCCGGATTCTGACGTCGGAAACGTTCTGGCATTCGTGGGGAAGAACGGCTGTCTTCGGCGTGTCCGGACTTGCGCTGCAACTGGCCGTCGGCGTGCTGGCGGCGTTGCTGATGTACTATATTCCGAAGGGGCGCAACCTGATTTTGACGCTGTGGATGCTGCCGCTGTTCGTCGCGCCGGTGGTGGCGGGACTGCTGTGGAAGTATTTGCTGGACCCGACGTACGGACTGTACGACTGGGTGCTCGAGCAATTCGGTTTGAATACGCAAATTCTCGGGGATGTGTCTACGGCCATGCCCGCGATCATCCTCATGGATATATGGGAATGGACGCCGCTGATTACGCTGATCGTGTTGGCGGGACTTCAATCCGTGCCGACGGAGCCGCTTGAAGCCGCCGAAGTCGACGGGGCCGGCGGATGGCAAAAAATCCGCTATATTTTGCTGCCGATGGTGCGGCGCATGATCGTGGTCAGCCTGCTGATCCGTTCCATGGACATTTTGCGCTATGTCGATACCATTACGATTACGACCGAGGGCGGCCCGGCCGATTCGACGAAGACGATCGGCTACTATCTGATGCAGGTGGCGTTCCGCTTCCAGGACATGGGGACCGCCGCCGCGCTCGGATTGACGATGCTGGTCGTCACCATCGTCATGGGCAATTTCTTCGTGAAAATGATGAGGAAAGGAGAAGACTGACGTGGCGCTCAAGCGAAAATCGTGGTATACCGCTCTTTACCTTCTCATGCTTGCGGCCATGGTTTGGGCTCTCATGCCGATCGTGTGGATGGTGCTGTCTTCGGTCAAAACGCAAGTCAACATGTTCTCGATGCCGCCCAAATTTTTCTTTACGCCGACTTTTGTAACGTACCGGGAGATGTTCGGGGAAGGCGGCGACTTCGGGGGGTTTCTCCGCAACAGCGTCATCGTGTCGCTCGCGACGACGGTATCGTCCGTCGTGCTGGGGCTGATGGGAGGCTTTGCGCTGGCCCGCGGCAATTTCAAACGCGAGAACAACATCTCGTCGTGGATCGTCAGCACCCGAATGGCGCCGATACCGGCCGTTATTTTGCCTCTGTATCTGATGTTTGCGAAGGCGGGGCTGATCGGCACGACGATCGGATTGATCTTCGCCTACACCACGTTCAACTTGCCGTTTGCGCTCTGGATGATGGCGACCTTCTTCAAGGATGTGCCGGTCGATCTGGAGGAGGCTGCCATGATTGACGGCTGCAGCAAATTCGCGGCGTTCCGCCGCATTGCCGTTCCCACCGCGGCGCCGGGCATTGTCGCGACGGCGATTCTGTGCTTGATGTTCTCGTGGAACGACTTCGCGTTCGCGTCGGTGTTCTCCGGACGGGGGACGCAAACGGTTCCCGTGGCGGCTTCGCTGCTCATCTCGCAGCACGGCATCCAATGGGGCCAGGCCATGGCGACGGGGACGATCATCATCATGCCGATGGTCATCTGCGGTTTGGCGGTGCGGAAGTATCTGGTCCGCGGTTTGTCGATGGGAGCGGTCAAATAATTCGCAAGGGGGAATTGGCATGTCCAACATGTCCAACAATAATTATGCGCAAGCGTTGCCCGATTTGCCGGAAGTCATCCGGGCGGCAGTTCTGATGCGGCCGATGGAAGTGGAAATCCGGGAGGTTCCGATGCCCAGGCTGCATCCGGACGAAGTGCTGGTGAAGGTGATGGCCGTCGGCGTCTGCGGCTCCGATGTGCATTATTACGAGCACGGACGGATCGGACCTTACGTGGTGAAGAAGCCGCTCATCCTCGGACACGAATGCTCGGGCATCGTCGCCGCAGTCGGTTCGGAAGCGAAGCGGTTCAAGCTCGGCGACCGCGTGGCGATTGAACCGGGCGTCACCTGCGGCAAGTGCGACGCCTGCAAGGCGGGACGCTACAACTTGTGCCCGCACGTGCAGTTTTTGGCGACGCCGCCGGTGGACGGCGCGTTCGTTCAATACATCGCGATGCGGGAGGACTTCCTGTTCCCGATCCCGGATTCGCTTTCATTCGAGGAAGCGGCGATGAACGAGCCGTTCTCGGTCGGCATTCACGCGGCGAAGCGGGCCGGCCTGCAGCCTGGTTCCACCGTGGCGATCATGGGCATGGGCCCGGTCGGCCTGATGGCGGTCGTGGCCGCCAAAGCGTTCGGCGCGGCTAGCGTCATCGTCACCGACCTGGAGCCGATCCGGCTGGAAGCGGCGCTTCGTCTGGGCGCGGCGCATGCGATCAACATTCGCGAGGAAGATCCGCTGGAAGCGATCAAGCGGCTGACCGGCGGCGTCGGCGTGGATTACGCGTTTGAAACGGCGGGCAATCCGAAGGCGCTGCAGACCGCGCTCCTGTCGCTCCGCCGCGGCGGCAAGCTGACCATCGTCGGACTGCCGCAGCAGGATGGCATCGAACTGAACGTGCCGTTTATCGCGGACAACGAGGTGGATATTTACGGCGTGTTTCGTTACGCCAACACGTATCCGCAAGGCATCGCCTTTCTGTCTTCGGGCATGGCCGACGTGCCTTCGCTGATAACCGACCGCTATCCGCTGGAGCAGGCGGGCGAAGCGTTGGAGAGGGCCAGAACGAACAAGAGCGGCAGCCTGAAAGTAATGGTTTACCCGAACGGGCAGCTCTGATCCCGTAAACGAACCGGCTTGTTGCCGGAAAGATCCTTGCTGGTGAAGGAGGAAGGCTGGATGAACGTCATGGAGCAGTTTCGGCTGGACGGACGCGTGACCGTCGTGACCGGCGCCGGAACGGGGCTCGGCCGGGCGATGGCGCTTGCATTGGCGCAGGCGGGATCGCATATCGTCATCGCCGACGTTCGGGCGGATGGGGCGCGGGAAGCGGCGGACGACATTCGCTCCTGCGGTGTCGAAGCGACCGTCGTCCAGACGGACGTGTCGGACGAAGCGCAGGTCGAGGCGCTGATCCGGCAGGTCGAGGAACAATACGGCCGCTTGGACGTGCTGGTCAACAATGCGGGAATTACGCACCAGGATCGCGCGGAGGAACTGCCGTTCGAAACGTGGAACCGCGTGATGAGCGTCAATCTGAGCAGCGTGTTTCTGATGTCGAAGGCGGCGGGGAAGGTGATGATCCGGCAAGGCAAAGGCTCGATCATCAACATCTCGTCGATGTCGGGGCTGATCGTCAATACGCCGCAGCCGCAAGCGGCCTACAATGTATCGAAGGCGGGGGTCATCATGCTGACCAAGAGCCTGGCATCCGAATGGGCGCCGCACGGCGTGCGCGTCAACACGATTGCGCCCGGCTACATGAAGACGAAGCTGACGGAACCGTATTTCGCCGCCGGAGGCGGGATGACCGGCAAGTGGCTGGCGATGACCCCGATGGGCCGGCCGGGCGTTCCGCACGAGCTGGGCGGCATCGCCGTCTACCTTGCTTCGGACGCTTCCTCCTTCGCCACTGGCGGCATCTTCACGATTGACGGGGGCTATACGATCTGGTAGCGTAATGCCCGGCGGGAACTTCGCCATCCGCTGGGCCAACTCATTTGAAGTCGGGTGACACCATGTACAAGCTCGGCCGATTGCTTAGTGCGATTGTCTCCCAGAATATTTCCGTATTGATCGTCGTGGGCATCTTCCGCGCCTTGTTTGGCGTGTACGGATGGTTCCCCGACGATCGTCTTCATCTTCTGGTCTGGCCGCTGCTCAATTGGTTCGTGCCGATCTTGTTCGCGTATACCGGCGGACAGCTGATCGGCGGCAAACGGGGCGGCGTCGTGGCCGCGACCGTCATCTTCGGCATGTCGCTGGCCAGCTCGGTGACGATGATCTTCGTCGCGCTCGTGCTGGGACCGGCCATCGGCTGGCTGGTGAACCGGATCGACCGGGCGATGGAGAACCGGCTGCCGGTAGGGTTTGAACTGTTGATGTCCAATTTCGTTCATGCCGCGACCGCCACGGCGTTGGCGGCCGTTTCGTTCGTTTATGTCGGCCAGAGCCTGTCGAGCCTGATCCAGAACCTCAACGAATGGCTCATCCAGGCGGCCAACTTCGGCTGGCTTCCGATGTCCGCGTTCGTGATCGAAACGGCCAAGGTGATGTTTCTGAACAATGTGGTCAATTACGGCATTATGGGGCCGCTCGGCATTTCGCAAATCCACGATTTGAGCAAGTCGATCTTTTTCTTGCTGGAAGCCAATCCCGGACCGGCGATCGGCATGCTGCTGGCGTATTGGCTGAAATCGGCCGGAGAACGGCAGAAGAGCGCCTGGACCGCACTGACCATCCATGCGCTGGGCGGCATTCAGGAAGTTTATTTCCCGTATGTGCTGATGAGACCCGTTCTGCTTGTTCCGCTCATTGCCGGAAGCATGGCCGGCATCGCCGTCTTTCAATATATGGATGCGGGACTTGCCGCCATCGCTTCGCCGTCCAGCCTGCTTCTGATTGCCGCGCTTTCGCCGCGGGACGACCTGATTCCGATCATGGTCGGCATTGCGGTTTCGGCGGCAACTTCGTTTGCGACGGCGTACATGCTGGTGAATTCGGAATCCGAAATGCCCCACGAGGTGATGGATAACCGTGAAGCCAACGTCATTCAGCGGCTGCAGCACATTCGGCAGTGGGACGATCTTAAGGCCGCGCCCCGTCCCGCATGGCTTCTCCGGTTAAGGCCGGGGCGGGACCGGCGAAGCCCGATCTTCGGCGGCGGCGCGGCGAAGGCGGCGGATCCAAGCGGGGATCGGCCGCCGTCCGGTGAAACCGATGACCGGCAGCCGGAGTCGCCGGCCGTCGTTCCGGCCTATCGCCCGATCCGGATGATATGCTTCGCCTGCGATGGAGGGCTGGGTTCGAGCGCGATGGGAGCGGCGATGCTGCGCAAGAAGCTGAAGGCGGAAGGCATGGATGAGCAGGTCAAGGTCGTTCATGCCTCGCTGGACCATATCCCGAAGGCGGCCGATCTGGTGATCACGCATCGCTACTTGCTCGGCCGCGCCGTTGCCGCATCGCCCGGACGCGAGTATTTGGCGATGGACTCGTTTACGGATTCGTCGTTCCACGAGTCCATTCTCGACCGTCTGCAGCAACAGCAGACGTACACCGTCCCGGAGGAGCGGGTCTATCTCGTCTGCGAAGCCGTCTCGTTGGCCGATGCGGCCAGACAAGCCGTCGCGCGGCTGGTGCGGCAAGGTCTTGCGTCCGAGGCCGCGCTGGACCGTTCATCCGCCGGACGGATTCGGACGGAACGGCTTCAGCAGGGAGTCGGGCTGGTGACGGTAAGCGATGGCGGGACGGGCGCCGGAGCGAAGGGAGAAGCCGTTGTGCTGCAATTTCCGAAGGGAGTATCCGCTCCGGAAGGCAGCCTGTATGTGATGGTCGGCATCACCGGTTCCGATCTGCCTTTCCGCAAGTGGTTGACATCGGGAACCGAGACATCGAGGCTGCGCGGTTTGGGCGCCGTCGAGGCGTTGCGGACGGCCCGCAGCCCGGGGGAGTTGCTCGATGCGGTTCGAAGCGCCGTAGCTGCCGCTGCCGGTCAGGGCGCACCTTTAACCATTCCCCCTACGAAAGGCCCGGAATGAGCATTCGACTTCGGCATCGGCGCCAACTTTGCCATCAAGCGACGGCCGCTAACATTGAACGCAAGGAGGGCGATCCAGTTGGACCGGAAGTTCGATTGGCACGGCACAAGCCGAATGATGCTTAAGGAACTGTCCCGAAGCTTGACGGCGGTCAAGGAGCCTGAGCTGAATGCGCTGACCAGCGAAATCGTCGGGGCGAAGCGGATCTTCGTGTACGGCCTGGGACGGGAACGGGCGATGCTGCTTGCTTTTGCCATGCGGCTGATGCATCTGGGGCTGCGAGTTCATGTCGTGGGAGACGTCACCACCCCGGCGATCGGACCGGGAGACTTGTGGATCACCAGTTCCGGAACGGGCAGACTCGCCACGGTGGAAGCGCTGATGGACATTGTCAAGCCGGCCGGCGCGCGCGTCGTCTTTTTCACCGCTTTTCCCGAAGCGCCGCTGCCCCGCCGGGCGGACGTCGTCGTCCGCATTCCGGCGCAGACGATGCGGGAAGGATCGGAGCACATCCGTTCCGTGCAGCCGATGGGATCGCTATTCGAACAGACGCAGCTTCTCATTCTCGATCTGTGCGTGATCCGCCTGATCGACCTGCTGAAGCCGGCAGCCGACGAAATGGAGAAGCGGCATACCAACCTGGAATAAGGAACGGATCGCTTGATTCCAAGCCAACTTTGGGGACGTGAGCATAAGGTGGAGAAGAAAACGGGAATCAAACTGAATTCCAGGCAGCGGGACATTTTTCGCTTTTTTCTGGAAAGCGACGAGTACCGACCTTTGCCGGAGCTGGCCAGGCATCTGAACGTCAGCGTGCGGACGCTGCAGCGCGAATTGAACGAACTGGAGCCGGTGGCGGAACGATGGGGGGTGCGATTTCTCAAAAAATCCGGCGTCGGGCTGATGCTGGAGGGCAAGCCGGAGCGGAAGGACGAGCTTGCGGCGGAACTGGCCCGGCATCCGGCATACAAAATCTACAGTCCCGAAGAGCGCCAGTGGATCATGAAGCAAATGATCTTGTCGAGCCAAGAGCCGACCAAGCTGTATACGTTCAGCCGCAAGCTGAACGTAACCGAATCGACGGTCAGCTGCGACCTGAACCGGATCGAGCCCTGGTTCGGCAAGTACGGCATTCGCCTTGAGCGCAAGCCCGGCTTGGGCATCTACATCGAAGGGAACGAGAAGCAGATTCGCGCGGCGATGGCCGATTTGCTTTACGAGACGGTCACGCACGAGCAGCTGATGGAACTGCTGCACCTTCAGTCCGGCAACAGGAGGGGGAATCTGGAGCTGTCGATCCGCAATCGGCTGCTGAACTTCATCGATCCGCAATGGCTGTTGCAAATCGAGCAGGTGATCCAGGTGTCCCAGCGGAAATGGGAATACAACATGATCGGCAGCGCGTATGTCGGTTTTGTCGTTCATCTGGCGCTGGCGCTGCAGCGGATTCAGAAAAACGAGGAGATCGTCATCGAATGCGACATCTTGCAGCGGCTGCGCGGGACGCCCGAATTCGAGCTGGCCAAGGAGCTCGCCGGCGACCTCTCCGACAAGCTGAACGTGACCATTCCGGAAAGCGAAATCGGCTATATTACGATGCATCTGCTGGGCGCCCGCTCGATCCATATGTTCCCGGAACAAAGATCCCGCTCCAACGTCGCGGAGTACGTCAACCGCATGATTGCGATTGTGGAACGGGAACTGAAGCTGAATCTGGAGAGCGATCTGTCGCTCATGGAAATTTGACCGCCCACCTTGCTTCCGCCGTTCAGCGGATCGAGCTGGGAATGGCGATCCGCAATCCGCTGCTCGAGCACGTCAGAGAGGAGTATCCCGACATCTTCGAAGCGACGCGCGCCGCATCGCGTTATCTTGAACAGCAGCTGGGCGTTCCCGTGCCGGAAGAGGAAATCGGGTACTTGGCGATGCATTTCGGCACCGCGGTATTGCGCAAGCGCGAGAAAGGGATCGAACGCCGCAGGGTGCTGCTCGTCTGCGCCAGCGGAATCGGCGCTTCCCGTCTGCTGTCGACGCAATTGGAGCGGAAGCTGCCGCAAATCCACATTATGGACACGATCTCGCTGTTCCATCTGGAAGACTGGCTGCACACCCATCCGCCGGTCGATTTGATCATTTCCACGCTGTCCGTTCAGGTGGAAGACGTCCGCGTCGCCGTCGTCAATCCGTTCCTGTCGGACGAAGACATCGAGCTGATCAAGCGGCTGCTCGATTTGATTCCCACGCAGGACCATTTGCTTGCGGAGGAGCAGTTCGACATCGACGGGACGGTGTCCAAAGTCGAGAACTTCGGCCAAGCGCTTCGCTGCCTGCTGCAAGCCGTTTCGGTTACGGAAGAGCCGGCTCCCCGAAGCAAGCGCGAGCTGATCGCCCGCGTGGTCGAATACGTCGGCGAACATTACGCGGTGGGCGATGCCGACCGGTTGCTGCGGGATTTGAACCAGCGCGAGGAATACGGGCCGGTCATGGTGGAACAGGACAAAGTGGCCCTGCTGCATTGCCGCAGCGAAGGCATTGAGGAAATGTGCGTTTGCGTGACCAGGCTCGGCGCGGACGTGGACTGGGCGACGGGCGGGCGGCAGGTGCCGATTCGCACGGTCGTGACCGTGATGGGGCCGCTGCGCGTCCCCGAAGAATATTACGAACTGGTCAGCGAAATTACGTTTGCCCTGATCGAAGAGGAATTTATCGCGCTGCTGAACGAAGGAACGCCCGAGCAGATTGAGGAGGGCATCCGGCTCATTTTTAAGAAAGGCTATTTGAAGCTGGCCGGCGACATCTTGCGTTAGGCCGCAACGGGATCGGCCCGACGGCAGCTTCGCGAATCGAACCGAACGGTCTTCGGGCAGGCGGACTAACCGGCCTACTCCCCCTCCTCGGCCAGTTCGTCGATCGTCTTCTCGAAGCTGGGGGCGAGCTTGTCGAGGAACCAGTCGACCTCCGGCATGTCGAAGCCGCGCAGCTTCGCTTCCATCTGCCGGCGGGCGGTGGCGAACTCGCGGTTGCCGGCCGACATTTCGCTGACGCACTTGAGGTAGGCGTCCAGCACGTCCGCCGCCTTGACGAGCCGGGCGAGCTCGGGCGAATCGGCTTCCCGCGCGAGCAGCGGGCGGTAGACGTCCTGCAGCTCGTCCGGCACGGTCGCGAGCAGCCGCTCGGCCGCCAGCGCCTCGATCTGGCGGAAGCCGGAGAGCAGCCCGGGATTGTGATGCTTCACAGGCGTCGGGATGTCGCCGGTAATGACTTCGGTGACGTCGTGGAACAGCGCGTAGGCCGCCGCCCGGTCGGGATCGATGTCGCGTCCGAACACGCGGCGGGCGATGTTGCCCAGCAGATGGGCGAGCAGCGCGGTATGGTAGGAATGCTCGGCGACGTTTTCCCCGCGCGTCTTGCGCATGAGGCTCCACCGTTCGATATATTGCAGCCGGTACAAATAAGCCAGAAAATGATGGGGCATGACGGGCTCCTTTTTCTCAGGATGCGGGCGTGTATGCTATTATATAATTATTATAGCCTTGCGAATAGAGAGGAGATTGACCGTACTTATGTCCACGTTCGAAGAGAGCATCTACCGACTGATCGTCGAAACGTCCACGAACCTGCCCGCCGATGTCAGAAGGCGCATCGCCGCCGCGCGCGAGGCCGAAGACCGCGCCACCCGCGCCGGCCTGTCGCTGTCGACGATCGCGCAAAACATCGAGATGGCCGAATGCAACGTCTCACCGATTTGCCAGGATACGGGAATGCCGACGTTTATCGTGCACACGCCGGTCGGCGCCAACCAGATCGTCATGAAGCGGGAAATTCGGCAGGCGATCGCCCGCGCCACGAAGGAGGGCAAGCTGCGGACGAACTCCGTCGATTCGCTGACGGGCGCCAACAGCGGGGACAACCTGGGGCCGGGCACGCCGGTCATCCACTTCGAGCAATGGGAGAAAGACGAGATCGACGTGCGGCTCATTCTGAAGGGCGGCGGCTGCGAGAACAAGAACATCCAGTACAGCCTGCCCTGCGAGCTGGAAGGGCTCGGCAAGGCCGGCCGCGATCTCGACGGCATCCGCAAGTGCATTCTGCACGCCGTTTATCAGGCGCAAGGCCAAGGCTGCAGCGCCGGCTTCATCGGCGTCGGCATCGGCGGCGACCGGACGACCGGCTACGAGCTCGCCAAGCAACAGCTGTTCCGCCACGCCGAGGACGTCAACCCGATTCCGGAACTGGCGAAGCTGGAAGATTACATTATGGATAATGCGAACAAGCTCGGCATCGGCACGATGGGCTTCGGCGGCAACGTGACGCTGCTCGGCTGCAAAATCGGGGTCATGAACCGGCTGCCGGCCAGCTTCTTCGTCTCGGTCGCTTACAACTGCTGGGCTTTCCGCCGGCAAGGCGTGCTGCTCGACGGCGCGACACACGAGATCAAGGAATGGATTTACGAGACCGGCTCCCACGTGAAGATGACCGAGGGCGACGGCACGGCAGCGAGCGAAGCGGCGCCTTCCGCCGAACGCCGCGAAGTCGTGCTGACCGCGCCGCTGACCGAGGAGCAGGTCCGTTCGCTGAAGGTGGGCGACGTCGTCATTCTGAACGGCGAGATGCACACCGGGCGCGACGCGCTGCACAAGTACTTGATGGACCACGACGCCCCGATCGATCTGAACGGAGGCGTGATCTACCATTGCGGCCCCGTCATGCTGAAGGACGAGGAAGGCTGGCACGTGAAGGCGGCCGGACCGACGACGAGCATCCGCGAGGAGCCGTATCAAGGCGACATCATGAAAAAGTTCGGCATCCGCGCCGTCATCGGCAAGGGCGGCATGGGGCCGAAGACGCTGGCGGCGCTGAAGGAGCACGGCGGCGTCTACCTGAATGCGGTCGGCGGCGCTGCGCAATATTATGCGGAGTGCATCAAGAAGGTCAACGGCGTCGACTTCATGGAATTCGGCATCCCGGAAGCGATGTGGCACCTGGAAGTGGAAGGGTTCGCGGCGGTCGTGACGATGGATGCGCACGGCAACAGCTTGCACGCCGACGTCGAGCGCGATTCCATGGAGAAGCTCGCCCAGTTCAAGGAGCCGGTATTCGTCTGACCGCCGGCTGCGTCCGGCCTTAATCGACGTTCGGGGAGCAAGCCATGCACAGATTCCGCTGGAAGTTGACCGTGCTGTTCATGCTGCTGATCGGGCTCACCGTGCTGGCGGCGGGCCTGCTCGCGGGCCAATCGTACAAGCGAAACCATCAGCAAGCGCTGGAGGACCGGATGCGGGCCGAAATTCGCGTCCTGATGGCCGCGGCGCCGTGGCCGTCCGGACAGCCGGAGGAGGAGCAAGCCCGCTATTTGCAGAGCAAAGCCGAGGAGTTCAAGAAGCTGGCCGATATGAGGATCACCTATATCCGGCCGGACGGGCTCGTTCTCGGCGATTCCGACCACGATCCGGCGACGATGGAGAACCATGCCGGCCGTCAGGAAGTGAAGGAGGCGCTCGCTTCCGGCGTCGGGACGAGCGTGCGGCGCAGCCCGACGCTAAGCGAGAACATGCTGTACGTCGCGATGGCGGTCCGGCGCGGCGGCGCGACGGAAGGGGTCGTCCGGCTCGCGGTCAGCCTGAAGGACGTGGAGCGCGGTCTCGGCCGGATGTGGCTGGCGCTGGGGCTCGGCCTGCTCGTCCTGTACGTGATCGCCGCGGCGGTGAGCTACCGGGTCGCCCGCGGCGTCACCCGGCCGCTGGAGAAGATGACGGAAGCGGCGAAGCGGATGGCGGCGATGGATTACGGCATCCGCGTGCCGGCGGAAGGCCGCGACGAGGTCGGCGAGCTGGCCCGGGCGCTCAACGCGATGGCGGCCAGCCTGCAGGAGCGGATCGGCGAGACGCGGCAGAACGAGCTGAGGCTGCAGGCGGTGCTGGACAACATGGACAGCGGCGTCGTCATGGTCGGGCCGGACGGCCGGATCTTGCTGTACAACCGGGGAGCCGAACGGCTGCTCGGGGGCACCGCGGCGGAGCGGGTGGGCCGCAACTATGCGGAAGACCGCCGGCAGTACGAGCTGCCGCGGCTCATTCGGGAAGGGCTCGAGCATCGCGAGCCCATCCACGAGGAGCTGACGGTGTACTATCCCGAAGAGCGGCTGCTGGAGCTCAACCTGGTGCCGCTGCGCATGGGCGACGACGAGGTGCCCGGCCTGCTGCTCGTGCTGCAGGACGTGACGGCGATCCGGCGGCTGGAGCGGATGCGCAGCGAATTCGTCGCCAACGTCTCCCACGAGCTCAAGACGCCGGTCGCCGCCGTCAAAGGGTTCGCCGAGACGCTGCTCGGAGGCGCGGTCCACGATCCGGAGACGGCTCAATCGTTCCTGAAGATCATCCTCGACGAGAGCGAGCGGCTGAACCGGCTGATCGGCGACATTCTCGAGCTGTCCAAGATCGAGTCGCGAAGATCGCCGCTGCAGTGCTCGCCGGTCGAGCTCCCGGCATTTCTCGGCCGGATGCACGAGCTCATGTCGTCGGAAGCGGCCAAAAAGAGCATCAGCCTCGAGTGGCAGGCGGAGGAAGGGCTGTTCGTCGAAGCGGACGAGGACCGGCTGGGGCAAATCTTGCTGAACCTGCTCCAGAACGGCATCAACTACACGCCATCCGGGGGCAAGGTCAAAGTGACGGCCGAGCTCGTCCAGGGGACCGACCCGGAAGGGCTGGACGACAAAGTTCGGATCATCGTGTCCGACACCGGAATCGGCATTCCCAAGAAGGACTTGCCGCGCATCTTCGAACGGTTTTACCGGGTCGACAAGGCGCGCTCCCGCAGCTCGGGGGGAACGGGGCTCGGGCTGTCGATCGTCAAGCACCTGGCCGAACTTCACCACGGGTCGATCCGCGTCGAGAGCACGGTCGGCGTCGGCTCCCGGTTCGTGCTGGAGCTGCCGCTGCTTCAGCCGTAAGCGGCCCGTACAGGCGCCGTCGCCGGCACCGCCGCTTAGGCGGATCGCGGCCCAACTTCCAGGAGCGGCGTCCTTAAGCGATTCATGTGAACAAACGGCCGATTTTACGTCCGGTTAACAATCGGTTAACGCGGGTTTTACAGTCATTTGATACATTCAGAACGTAAAGCACATTACGGCAGGGCTTGAGGCCGGACCGGAGGTAACGATGTCGGACAAGGCGCTGATCATCGAAGACGAGCCGACCATCGCGAGGTTGGTCACCTACAACCTCTCGCAGGAAGGCTTCGAGACGGAAGTGGCCGGCAACGGCGCGGAAGGGCTGCACAGTGCCATTCACGAAAGCTATGCGATCATCTTCCTGGATTTGATGCTTCCCGGCATGAACGGCTTCGAGGTGCTCCAGAAGCTGCGGGAGGCCGGCGTCAAGACGCCGGTCATCATCCTGACCGCCCGCAATGCGGAGGAAGAAGTCGTGCAAGGCCTGAAGCTCGGGGCAGACGACTATATCACGAAGCCGTTCGGCGTGGCCGAATTGCTCGCCCGGACGTCGGCGGTGCTTCGCCGCTCCCGCAACGAGGAGCAGAAGAGCGCGGCGCCAAGCGGTGAGCGGGTCGTCTCGCTTGGCGATCTGCAAATATACCCCGACAAGTACGAAGTGTATTTGAACGGGCAGGAAATATCGCTGCGGCCGAAGGAGTTCGAAGTTTTGCTCTATCTGGCCGAGCGGCCGGGCATCGTCATTACGCGCGACGACCTGATGAACGTCGTCTGGGGCTTCGATTACATCGGCGGCCAGCGGACGGTGGACGTCCATGTCAGCTCCCTGCGCAAGAAGCTGGAGCTCAACCAGCAGATGGTGCAGATCGAATCGATCCGCGGCGTCGGCTACAAGCTGACGGTCAGCCGCAGAGCCGGCGCGGCCGGGAAGTAGCGGTGAACCATTCGTTTCGCGTCAAAACGGTCGAATATGGCCGTTTATTTTTTTTGCCCTCACCCAAATGGAAGCATCTGCCGAAAGAGCGGACGCCCGGGCCGAAGCGCTCGGCACGGACATTCTCGATCTGTCCCCCGCGAGGCTGGGACTCGACAAGTTGGACGGAAGCGCGAGCGAGATCCGCAAGCAGTTGGAGCGCGCTTACGGAATCCTGGATTCAATGCAAGCGCTGATGGGACAATTCCAATCGGCGGCGAAAGGCACATACGGGACGGACGGGGAAAAGGCGCGACCGCAACCGAGCCCGCTGGCGATCGACTCAGCCGTTTGAGCCAAGCCGTCCGGCCTACGACCGTCCCCACGCGAGCATCCGGCGCTGGAACTCCTTCGGGGAGCAATGGTTGAACCGCTTGAACATCTTGTAGAAGTGGGCCATGTTCGGCATGCCGGTCTGGTCGCCCACCTCGCTGATGCTCAGATCGCGGGTCAGCAGCAGTTGCTCGGCGCGTTTGATTTTGCGGAAGTTGACGTATTCGGTGAAGGAGATTCCCATCGTCTTCTTGAAGAACTTCACGAAATAGTAATAGCTCATGTTGGCCAGCCGGCAAGCTTCCTCGACGCTGATCTTCCCGCCGATGTTGCCGTCCACGTAGTCGAGCACCGGCTTGAGCCGGATGCGCTCGACGCGGTCCTGATTCGCCAGCAGCCCTCTCGTATCCCCGCGAATCAGGAGGAGCAAGATCTTCTTGATCAGCAGGTTGACGGCCAGCTCGTAACCGCTTTCCTTGCGGCGGGCCTCGTCGCAGATGTCCCGGATGCATTCCGCGACCGCTTGCCGGGATTCCGGTTTTTCCCAGAAAATATAGTTCATGGCGCTGAGCGGCACCTTCGTCTCGTTAAAATACTGCAAATACGGAATGGTGCTCTGATCGAAGAAGGTTTGCAGGTCGAACTGGAGAATAATATACTCCGTGCTTTCGCCGTAGCTGCGGTCGCGGTGCAGCTGCGAGCTGCCGAGCAGAACGACGTCGCCGTCCCGCAAGGAGAACACCTCGTCCTTGATTTCGACGTCGAGCCGGCCCTTCTGCACGAGGATGAATTCGCATTCCGGATGATGGTGCCAGTTGACTTCGAAGTGGGGTTGCCGCACCGACTGCCATACTTTGATCGAGAGCAACGGGTTCTCGTATTCGATTTTTTCCTGCAACACCTGCATTCGAACCTTAAGCCCCCTAATGGCAAAATAGCATAATGACCCCTCATGATCGGAAATGGGAATTCGGGCGGCACATGCTATACTTGAATTGTAGAAGGAATTCAGCATCCTTGCAAGGAGGACAAGCAGTTGAGCAAAATCAACGTCGGCATGATCGGCTGCGGCGGCATCGCGCACGGCAAGCATCTCCCGTCCCTGGCCAAAATCCCGGAAGTTCAGCTGACGGCGTTCTTCGACGTGTCGGCCGAACGGGCCCGCGACGCCAAAGAAAAGTACGGAACGCCGGACGCGAAAGTATACGACAGCGTTCAGGAGCTTCTGGGCGACCCGGACGTGCAGGTCGTTCACGTCTGCACGCCCAACGACACGCATGCGGAAATTTCCATCGCCGCGATGGAAGCCGGCAAGCACGTCCTGTGCGAAAAGCCGATGGCGAAGACGTCCGCGGACGCGCGCCGGATGCTCGAAGTGTCCGAGCGGACGGGGCGCAAGCTCAGCATCGCCTACCAGAACCGGTTCCGCGCCGACAGCCGCTGGCTGAACGAAGCGTGCCGCAACGGCGAGCTCGGCGACATTTATTTGGCCAAGGCGCACGCCGTCAGACGCCGGGCCGTTCCGACCTGGGGTGTGTTTCTGGACAAGGAGAAGCAGGGCGGCGGCCCGCTGATCGACATCGGCACGCACGCGCTCGACTTGGCGCTGTGGATGATGGACAACTACGAGCCGCGCACCGTGCTCGGCACGACGTACCGCAAGCTCGCCGAACAAGGCAGCGCCGCCAACGCCTGGGGCAACTGGGACCCGGACAAGTTCACGGTGGAAGATTCCGCCTTCGCCATGATCACGATGAAGAACGGAGCCACCGTATGGCTCGAGTCGAGCTGGGCGCTCAACACGCTGGACGTGGACGAGGCGAAGGTGACGCTGTGCGGGACGAAGGCGGGCGCCGATATGAAGGGCGGCTTGCGCATCAACGGCGAAGAGCACGGCCATCTGTACACGAAGGAGATCGTTCTCGGCAACCAATGGAGCGCCGAAGCGCCGAACGATTCCGCCGAACGGGAAGCCCGGGCGTGGATCGACGCCATCCTGAACGACCGCCCTCCGGTCGTCACCGCGAAGCAGGCGCTCGTCGTGCAGGAAATTTTGGAAGCCGTCTACGAATCCGCCGCCAAAGGCCAGGCCGTATCGTTCGTCTGATCGGCGGCGCGATAGTCTTTGTTCCCGGGAATGAGCCTCGAGTCAGAGCCGTCCGAGCCGTTACCGTTCGCGGCGATAGGCGTCATTTCCCGGGCAATTTCGACAGGTCCGGCGGCGAAGTCGGGGACCGGCGAACCATCTTTTTCGCCGAAAAGCAAAAACGAAGATGACAGCGCTTCAAACCTTTAGTAAACTATGTTTGATGATTAAACGAAGAGCCGGCTTGAGCCGGCCTGCGAAATCTCGAAAGGTCAGGTGAAGCTCGTTGAAACTCGGTATCTTCCTCGTATTGTTCGGCCAGCAGACGCTCGAGCAGGCGCTTGATACGGCCAAATCGGCCGGCATCCAGACGGTCGAGCTGGGGACGGGAGGCTATCCCGGCACCTCGCACGTCAACGCCGCCGCCATCGTGAACGACGAGCAGGCGATCGCCCGCATCCGCCAGGCGGTGGAATCCCGCGGCCTCTCGATCAGCGCGCTGAGCTGCCACGGCAACCCGCTTCATCCGGACGCCGCCCAGGCCAAGGCGTTCCACGACGACTTCGTCGCAACCGTCCAGCTGGCGGAGAAGCTGGGCGTCGATACGGTCATCACGTTCTCCGGCTGCCCGGGCGATTCCCCGAGCTCCAAATATCCGTCCTGGGTGACCTGCCCCTGGCCGCCGGATTTTCTGACGGTGCTCGAGTGGCAATGGAACGAAGTCGCCATTCCGTATTGGAAGGAGCAGTCGGCGTTCTGCCGCAAGCACGGCGTCAAGGTGGCGATCGAATCCCACCCCGGCTTCCTCGTATACAACACCGAGACGGCGCTTCGCCTGCGCCGCGAAGCCGGCGACAACATCGGCGTCAACTTCGACCCGTCCCACCTGTTCTGGCAGGGCATGGACCCGATCGAGTGCGTCAAGGCGCTCGGCGACGCCATCTACCACGTGCACGCCAAGGATACGAAGATCGACGCCCGCAACACCGCGCTCAACGGCGTGCTCGACACGAAGCATTACGGCGACGTTCTCAACCGTTCGTTCGTGTTCCGCACGGTCGGCTACGGGCATGACGACGAATTCTGGAAGTCTCTCATCAGCACGCTGCGCACGATCGGCTACGACGGCGCGATCAGCATCGAGCACGAGGACGGCCTGATGAGCGTGAACGAAGGCTTCACGAAAGCCGCGAACTTCCTGAACGGGCTCATTCTCAAAGAAAGCGCGGGTGAAATGTGGTGGGCGTAAGCAAAAAAATCAACGTCGGCATGGTGGGCTACAAGTTTATGGGCAAAGCCCACAGCCACGCGTATAAAGATGTGAACATGTTTTTCGACATGGACGCGCAAGTCGTCATGAAGGCGATCTGCGGCCGCAACGAGCAAGGGGTTAAAGCTGCGGCCGACAAGTTCGGCTGGGACAGCTACGAGACCGACTGGCGCAAGCTGGTCGCTCGCGACGACATCGATCTCGTCGACATCAACGCGCCGAGCGACGCGCACAAGGAGATCGCCCTGGCGGCGATCGCGGCGGGCAAGCACGTGTTCTGCGAGAAGCCGCTCGCGCTGAACCTGGCGGACGGCCGCGAGATGCTGGCGGCCGCCGAGAAGGCCGGCGTGAAGCACGGCGTCTGCTTCAACTACCGCTTCCTGCCGGCCGTGCAGCTGGCGAAGAAGATCATCGACTCCGGCAAGCTGGGCGAAATTCATCATTACCGCGCGACCTACCTGCAGGACTGGCTCGTCGATCCGCAAGCGCCGCTGGCCTGGCGGCTGAAGAAGGAAGTCGCCGGCTCCGGCGCCCACGGCGACATCAACGCGCACAGCATCGACCTGGCTCGGTTCCTGATCGGCGAGTTCGACCGCGTTGTCGGCCATAACCGCACGTTCGTCAAGGAGCGTCCGCTGCTGACTTCGTCCGAAGGCGGACTGGCCGGCCAGACCGGCGGCACGGAAAAGGGCGAGGTCACCGTCGACGACGCGACGGCGTTCCTGGCCGACTTCCAGAACGGCGCGATGGGCATCTTCGTGGCCAGCCGCTTCGCGACAGGCCGCAAAAACCACAACACGTTCGAAATCCACGGCAGCAAGGGTTCGATTCGCTGGGATCTCGAGCGGCTGAACGAGCTGGAAGTGTATTTCCGCGAAGACGAGCCGGAACTGGCGGGCTTCCGCCGCATTCTGGCGACCGAGCCGCAGCACAAGTACGCCGGCAACTGGTGGCCGACGGGCCACATCATCGGCTACGAGCACGGCTTCGTCCATATCGCCTACGAGTTCGTGCAGCACATTGTCGCCGGCACTCCGTTCGCGCCGACGTTCCTGGACGGCGTCAAGTGCCAGGAAGTGCTCGAAGCGGTCGATCTGTCGATCGAGCGCGGCACCTGGGTCCGTGTTTCCGAAGTTTGAGCAAGCAAGCGGCAAGAAGCGCCTCTCCGGGTTACGGCAGCCCGCAGGGTCGCTTCTTTTTTATACGTCCGGCATGGGCCGGCAATCGCATTAGAAAAACTTTTCCGGACATGAGGGGGAACATAAAGCTTATGAATTTTTGGAATCTTCTTGGCGGAAATGACGCTTGCTGAAAAGTAATTCCTCCATTAATTTCCCAACGATCAAAATTCAATATTTAGGCGCGTCAGCAGCAAAAAAACCGGACAGCCAAACGGGCGACTGTCCGGGTCGTGCCATCGGGATTCGGCAACGTCAAGTAACGGTAATCGTTCCCGTCATGTTGTCGTGGCCGGAACCGCATTGGATGGAGCAGTTGAAATCGTAGGTGCCGGCTTTGTCGAAGGTGTAGGTGGCCGATTGGCCGTTCGTCAGGTTGATGTTCAGATCGGGGATTTCGAAGCCGTGGTTGCCTTCCGTATTTTTCAGCGTGAAGGTGACGGTGTCGCCGACATGAACCTGAATGTCGTTCGGCGTGAATTGGAAGCTCTTGGCTTCCACCGTAATTTGCTTGGCCTGGCCTCCGGCCGCGGGCGAGTTGGCCGACGTGCCGGTGCCGGTGGGAGCCGGGCTGTTGGCGTTGTTATTGTTGTTTCCGCAGGCGCTCAGCGCGAATACCGCGGCAGCGGCCGCGACGGCGAGAAACAGAGACGACTTGTTTACCATGACCGGAATTCCCTCCTGTACGCTTCTTGCTCCTTGTTCCGTCAACGCTTAAAGTGTCCTGAATTTCCGCTTCTCATTCCATTTGGTCCGACGCCGCCCGTGAGGGAAGCGAAAGTGCGGTTATTTTTGTTTGCATCCGTCCGATTTTACATTCTGCAAATCATTCCCGAACGGTTGGAAAACAACTTTTTGCTACGATGAACGCAAAGAGACGGCCGTCATCGGCGAATGGAGGAACAAGGCGTGGGAGCAGTTACAGTCAGGAACGGGGCTCTACCGGCAGAAACGAAACGGCCCGATCGGCGGCGCGTTCCGCAGGCGGACGTTCCCGAAACGGAGGTGCCGCAGGCGGAAGTTTCGGAAGCGGAAGTTCCGAAAGCGGAAGTTCCGAAAGCGAAGGTGCCGAAGGCGGAAGTTCCGGAAGCGGACGCGCGGAAAGCGAAAGCTTCGGCGGACAACGAACGGGAGGCGGAGCAGGAGCCGCTGCCGGCGGAAGCGGCAGCAGGAGCCGCTCTCTCCTCTCTCCGCCTGACGGAATGGGTAAGGAACTGCCCGCTGGTGTCCCCCGATCAGCCGTGTTCGGAAGTGTCGGAGCTGTTCCGCCGCCGCCCGGAGCTGGAGTGCGTGGCGGTGGTCGACGCCGCGCAGCGGCCGCTCGGGCTGATGATGAAGCACCGCTTCTTCCGGCAGCTCGGCTCGCGGTTCGGCGCCGCGCTGTTCAGCGGCAAGCCGGTCGACGCCCTGATGGACCCGATGCCGCTTGTCGCGGACGGGGACACGCCTGCGCAGGTGCTGATCGACCGCGCCCTGTCGCGCAGCGACGAGACGTTGTACGACGCGGTCATCATCGTAGGCGGAGGCAGAACGCTCGGTGTGCTCACGATGAGCGACTTGCTCCAGCTCTCCCGCCTGCTGCAGAAGGAAGCGGGCGAACGGCAAGCGCGCACGGCCCGGGACGCGGAGCAGATGGTCGGCAGCATTCACGAGGCAGTCGAGAAAGTGGCGGAGATGGCCGACCGCTCGCGGCGGAGCAGCGAACGGATATCGGAAGCGACGGAGAGAGGGCGAGAGGAGCTGGCGCAGATGCTCGGCTTGTTCCGCCGGTGGAGCGAGTCGACGGAAGCGCAGGAGGCGTCGGCGGCCCAGTTGCTCGGCCGGATGAAGGAAGCGCTCGACATCTCCGGCGTCATCGCCGAACTGGCCGACCGCTGCAATCTGCTGGCGGTGAACGCCCAGATCGAAGCCGCGCGGGCCGGGGAGCACGGCCGCGGCTTCGCGGTCGTCGCCCAGGAGGTGCTTAAGCTCGCCGACCGGACGAAGCAACAGGCGCAGGTGATCGGCCGGCAGCTCGGCGACATGGCGCGGGCGGCCGAACAGGCGGCGGAAGCGGTGCGCAGCGGGAAGCGGGGAGCCGACGAAGGCGTCGTTCATGTGAGGAATGCCGAAGCGGCGTTCTCCCGCCTGTGGGACGTCGGCTCCGACAATCGGGAAGGCGCGGAACGGCTAATGGCAGCGGCCCGGGAGGCGAGCGGCGTAACGAAGCGGATTCGCGAGCGGATCGCTGCGCTGGCGGTCCAGTTGAATCGCGGCAGCGAAGCAACGTCCTAGTGAACAGACGAGTGGCGCTCTGTTAACGAGGGCGTTTTTTTACATGCCGTTAACAATGCGAAAACATCCGATTGACGCTGGGACGATAGAATCGAGGTGAACGAAAGGAGCGTCTCGCATGCAGGCAACCACGTCCAAAGTCCGAGCCGAAGCCGAAGCGCGTGTCGGCAGGCGGCCCAAGCACGCAAAGGAAGAGCTTCGCGGCACCATTTACGTATCTTTTTGCGTCCTGCTCATGATCGTCGCCATTTTTTCCATCGTGTATTTCATCGCTTCGCGAGGGCTCACTCCGTTCATCTCCGACGGGGTTAGTGTCTCGGACCTGCTGTTTGGCACCACCTGGCGGCCGGAAGGCGAACCGGCGGCGTTCGGAGCGTTCCCGTTCCTGTTCGGCTCGTTCGCCACCTCCTTGCTTGCGGCCCTCATCGCCGCTCCGCTCGGTTTTTGCGCGTCGCTCTTCATGACGGAGATTATGCCCCGCTTCGGGAGATCGGTGCTGCAGCCGGCCATCGAGCTGCTCGCCGGAATCCCGTCCGTCGTGTACGGATTCGTCGGCTTGTCGGTCATCGTGCCGTTTCTGCGCAACAACTTCCCCGGTCAAGGAATCGGCATTCTCGCGGGGTCGCTCGTGCTGTCGATCATGATCTTGCCTTCGATCACGACGGTCGCCACCGATGCGCTGCGCAGCCTGCCGAACGGCTTGAAGGAAGGCTCCTACGCGCTGGGCGCGACCCGCTGGCAGACGATCGCGCGGATCATGTTGCCTTCGACCGCCCCGATGCTGCTGACCGGCGTCGTGCTCGGCATCGCCCGCGCGTTCGGCGAGGCGCTCGCCGTGCAGATGGTCATCGGCAACGCGCCGGTCATCCCGCATTCGCTGTTCGAGTCGGCGTCGACGCTGACCAGCGTCATCACGCTTGAGATGGGCAACACGACGAGCGGCTCGCTGCACAATAACGCGTTGTGGAGCCTTGCGCTCATGCTGCTGCTCATGACGTTCGTGTTCGTGTTCGTGGTCCGGATGCTCGAGAGGAGGGCGAAGCTTTGAAGGCTCGCACGGTCGACCGCATCGCCACCGGCCTTATCGTGGCCGTCGCGGTGCTCATCATGGCGGTGCTTCTGTCGCTGATCGGCTACTTGCTGTTTCGGGGCGTCCGGCACATCAGCTTCCACTTTCTTACTTCCGCGCCGCAGACGATCAAGGCCGGCGGCGGCATCGGACCGCAGTTGTTCAACTCGCTGTTCCTGCTCGTGCTGACGATGATCATCACGATCCCGCTCGGTCTGGGCGCGGGCATCTACATGAGCGAATACGCCAGGCCGAACAAGCTGACCGACTTCATCCGGCTCGTCATCGAAGTGCTGTCTTCGTTCCCGTCCATCGTCGTCGGCCTGTTCGGGCTGCTCGTCATCGTCAACACGTTCGGCCTCGGCTATTCGCTGCTGTCCGGCGCGCTGGCGCTGACGGTGTTCAATCTGCCGATGATGGTGCGGCTCACCGAACAGTCGCTGCGCAGCGTGCCTCGCGAACAGAAGGAAGCCGGACTGGCGCTCGGCATGTCGCGGTGGAAGACGATCCGCTCCATCATGCTGCCGGTCGCTCTTCCTTCCATCGTAACCGGCACGATTTTGGCGGCCGGGCGCGTCTTCGGCGAGGCGGCGGCGCTGCTGTTCACCGCCGGCATGAGCTCGCCGCGTCTTAACTTCAGCGACTGGAACCCGCTGCACACGACGTCGCTGCTGAACCCGCTGCGCCCTGCGGAGACGCTGGCGGTCCATATCTGGAAGATCAACAGCGAGGGCTTGACGCCGGACGCGCCGGAGATTGCGGCGGGCGCCTCGGCGGTGCTGGTGATCATGGTGCTGCTGTTCAACCTCGGCGCCCGCTGGTTCGGCCGTGCGCTGTATCGTAAATGGACCGCCGGGAAGTAGGAGGGAGACCATGAGCCAACCGAAGTTTTATACGAAAAATTTGTCGGTCTACTACGGCGATAAGCCTGCAGTCAAAAAAATCAGCATGGACTTCCCCGACCGCCAGGTGATCGCGCTCATCGGCCCGTCCGGCTGCGGCAAGTCGACGTTCCTGCGGTCGCTCAACCGGATGAACGACCTGATTCCCGGCGCCCGCACCGAAGGCGAAGTGTGGATCAGCGGCCAAAACATCTGCGATCCGTCCACGGACGTGATCAGCCTGCGCCAGAAGATCGGCATGGTGTGGCAGCGGCCGAATCCTTTTCACAAATCGATCTACGAAAATATCGCCTTCGGCCCGCGCTATCACGGCGTCAGAAGCCGCAGGGAACTGGACCGCATCGTCGAGGAATGCTTGCGCAAGACGGCGCTGTGGGACGAGGTGAAGGACCGGCTTCACCAATCCGGCCTCACGCTCTCCGGCGGCCAGCAGCAGCGTCTCTGCATCGCCCGCTCGCTGGCCGTAAGGCCGAACGTGCTGCTTATGGACGAACCGGCGTCGGCGCTCGACCCGGTGTCCACCGCGAAGATCGAGGAGCTGATCAGCGAGCTGAAGCGGGAGTACACGATCGTCATCGTGACGCACAACATGCAGCAGGCGGCCCGAATTTCCGACCGGACGGCATTCTTCTTCCTCGGCGACCTGGTCGAATACGACGACACGCAGAAGATGTTCACCAATCCGAGCCGGAAGTCGACGGACGACTACTTGTCCGGCCGCTTCGGCTGACGGCGGCCGAGCGCGAGAGGAGAAGCGGACGATGCTCGACATCGAAAATTTGGACTTGTACTACGGAACGTTCCAGGCGCTTCACCGGATCAACCTGTCGATACCGGAGCGCAGCGTGACGGCGTTCATCGGCCCGTCCGGCTGCGGCAAGTCGACGCTGCTGCGGACGCTCAACCGGATGAACGACGCCATTGCGGGCGTTCGCATCGAGGGCAAAGTCTTGCTTCAGGGACGCGACATTTACGCTCCCGACATGGAAGTCGAGACGCTGCGCAAGCGCGTCGGCATGGTGTTCCAGCAGCCGAACCCGTTCCCGAAATCGATCTACGACAACGTCGCCTACGGTCCTCGTCTGCACGGCAGAACGAAGAAGTCTGAGTTGGACGCACTGGTGGAAAAAAGCTTGCGCGCGGCGTCGCTCTGGAACGAAGTGAAGGACGTGCTGAACAAGTCGGCCATGAGCCTGTCGGGCGGCCAGCAGCAGCGGCTGTGCATCGCGCGCGCGCTGGCGGTGGAGCCCGACGTGCTGCTGATGGACGAATCGACGTCCGCGCTCGACCCGATCTCGACGACGAAGATTGAGGAGCTGACGCGGGAACTGAGCGAGCGGTATACGATCGTCATGGTCACGCATAACATGCACCAGGCTGCGCGCATCTCCGACCGCACCGTCTTCTTCCTCAACGGCGAAGTGGTAGAGGCGGCGGATACGCAGACGCTGTTTTCTTCGCCGAACGATCAGCGCACGGAAGACTACATTTCGGGGAGATTCGGGTAACCGATGGGGCTACCGGATTCCGACAAGGGAGCGGAAGAAGCGATGGTGGCGAGAAGGGATTTGGATATCGGCCTGGAACAGCTTCACCAGATGCTGGTCGAGATGGGCGAGAGGGTCGAGCGGGCGCTGGAAGGCGCAATGGAGGCGCTCTCGTCCGTGAACGGGGACAAGGCGCGGGAGATTGTGAAGGGAGATCCGGAGCTCAACCAGCTCGAAGAGCGGATCTCCGATCTCGGCGCCAAGCTGATCGCCACCCAGCAGCCGGTGGCCAAAGATTTGCGCCGCATTCTTGTGGCGCTGAAGATTTCGTCCGATCTGGAACGGATGGGCGATCTGTCGGTAGACGTCGCCAAGGTAGCGCTGCGGCTGGAAGGGCAAACGCTGTTCAAGCCGCTGCTGGATTTGCCGCGCATGGCTTCGATCGCCCAGACGATGATCGCGGAATCGATCCGTTCCTATATCGACGAGAACGTCGACCTGGCGTACAAGATGGCCAAGGACGACGACCAGGTGGATGCGCTGTATGCGCAGCTGATGCACGAGATGTTCCTCCTGATGGCGGAAAAACCCGGCAACGTCAACCAGGCGATGCTGCTCAGCTTCGTGGGGCGGTACATCGAACGGATTGCCGACCATGCGACGAACATCGGCGAGAGCGTCGTGTACCTGGTCGTCGGCAAGCGGACGGACTTGAACCAGTAAATCGCACGCGGAGGGCAGCCGAAGCCGAACGAGCTTCGGCTGTTCGCCCATTTGCCGGGGCCGGGGCTCGGCGGCTTCGGCGCAGGGCGGCGGGGCACCGGCCAACGGGAGCGAAGCGCGCGGGGCGTCAGCCGGAGAACAGGGGAACGGCGAGGACGGGGGGCAAGCAGGAAGCCATGTTTACGCTCGGTTAACGGGAACCTGCAATTGTCTTTACAAGACGGTAGTACGGTAAAGGATACCGATAAGATCTTTGTCGATGCGCCGCCCTTCGGGGTGCGGATGCGAGAAGATTTTGTTGAATCGGAGGAGACGGCCGTGGATCTGGACGGGCATGGCCATGGGCATACCGCAGCGAATCCGGGGGATCCCGCCGCCGTTCGTTTCCGTCCCGTCGTGTTGCTGCTGGACGGGTCGGCGTTCGGCTACGAAGCGGTATTCGAAGGGCCGTCCGGCGGAGAAGGGAGGCGCCGGCCGCCCCCGGAGGCCGGGCGGACAGGCTGGGAGGCGATCTTCCGGAATTTGCCGGATGCGGTGAGAGAAGGCCGCGCGAAGCTGTTCGCGCCGCTGCCTCCGGCCGCTCTGCCGTCAGGCGCGGGCAACGGGGAGCTGCGGCCGGACACCCTGCTGCGGCGGGTGGTGGAAGCGGGTCTGGCCACGGAGCAAATCGTGCTGACGGTCGCGGACGACGGCGCGGCCGGCCCGGAGGCGAGGCGCAGGCGGGACGCCGTGCTGCGCACGTATCGGGGGCTCGGCTTCCGGCTCGCTCTCTCGGGGATCGCGGCGCAGCCCGATTCGCTGTGCCGGCTGCTGGAGCTGCATCCCGACTTCGCCCGGGCGGACATCGGCTGGACGGCGGAGCAGCGCCCGGCCGACGACGAGCCGGCGCCGGGGCGGGACGAGACGGTGAGGGCCGGCAAGGCGGCGGCTACGGTCGCGGAGACGCTGCTGGGCGCGCTGGCGGGGCTGGCCCGGTCCGAGCAGATCGTGCTGATCGCGGACGGCGTCGCGCGCGAGTCGCAATTGGGCTACCTGCTGGCGAGCGGCATCGCCTACGGCCAAGGCGATTGGCTCGGGCCGGCGGAGGAGCGGCCGAGCGGCGTCCGGCCGGCCGCGCGGGAACGGCTTCGCCGCGAAACGGCCGAGCGTTACCGGAGCGAAGCCGGCTCGCTGTCGGAGCTGACGGTGCCGGTCGAGACTTTTCCCGGCGACACGCCGGTGTCGGACATCGCCCGGCAGTTCGAGCGGCGGCGGGACGCGCCCGCGTTCGCCATCGTCGAAGACGGCCGCCCGATCGGGCTGATCGTCAAGGAGAAGCTGCACCAGCGGCTGTCCGGCCAATTCGGCCCGTCGCTCTATTGGAAGCGCCCGGTGTCGGGCGTGATGGACAAGCAGCCCCTGATCGTCGACGAGGGCACGCCGGTCGACCAGGTGTCGCGGATGGCGATGGCGCGCGAGCCGGACAAGCTGTACGACGCGGTCGTCGTCACGCGGGCCGGGCAGGCCGCCGGCGTCGTCTCGATCCGCTCGCTGCTCGAATGGGTGACCCAGCGCAGCCTGAAGGACGCGAAGTGGGCCAACCCGCTTACGGGGCTGCCGGGCAACGAGCCGATTCGCCGCGAGCTGAGCCGCCGGATCGGGGAAGGCCGCCCGTTCTCCGTCCTGTACGCCGACCTGAACCACTTCAAATGGTTCAACGACCGGTTCGGCTTCGGCCGCGGAGACGAAGTCATCCGCTATACGGGAGAGACGATCGCGGCGGCGGTCCGCGGCCTGGAGGCGGAGGAACCCGGCTTCGTCGGCCATATCGGCGGCGACGACTTCATCGCGGTGCTGCCCGGCATACAGACCGTCTCGTTCTGCGCCGGGCTGCTGAAGCGATTTGACGGCGGAATCGGCTCTTTCATGGAAAAGGACGCGGGCCCGGTCATGGACCGGGACGGGCTGCCGACGGACGACGGCGGCCTCACCCTGTCGCTCGCGCTGCTGCTGTGCGAACGGACGGAAGGCTGGACCCCCGAGCTGCTGGCGGAACGGTCCGCCCTGCTGAAGAAGGAAGCCAAGCGGCAGCGCGGCGGGGCTCTCGTTTGGGAACGGCTGAAGGAACCCGGCGAGAGCGGAGGGGAATCATCGACAACGGTTGGAGTGAAGACATCATGATGGGAGCCTGGTTGGAGGGCGGCGGCTTGCGGCGGCTGGCGGATCGCGCGGCGGAGCGGTTCGGCAGCCGGCAAGCCGGCGCGCTCGGCCTGATCTGCATCGAGCTGGACGGGAGCCCGAACCGGCGGAACGATGCGGTCCGGCGCTGGAACGAATGGCTGGCGCGGGGAGACGGGGAAGCGGAGCTGTGGCTCGGTGGGGAGCTGGCCGGCCATTTGTGGGTGTGCGCGGAAGTGCCTGCCGCGGGCGGAACGGCGGACGACGAGCTGCACGAGACCGGGCGAAGAATTCGGAACCTGCTGATCGCGGAAACGAGCGGCACCGCTCCGGCCCCGGCGTTCGAGGGAAGAAAGGCCGGCGGCGCGTTCGGGTGCGCGGTGCTGAGGCTGGGGCCGGACGGCCCGCCCGCGGTGCGGGACGCGGTATACGAAGCGGCCGTTCAGGCCGTCTGGCGGCTGCGGCAATCGGCCGACGCCCGGGACGCGTTCGAGGAGCCGCGGCGCAAGGAGATGGAGCGGCTGCTTCGCGAACGCAGCATTCGCAGCGTCTACCAGCCGATCGTCCGGCTCGGAACGGGAGAAGTGTTCGGCTACGAGGCGCTCACCCGCTGCCCGGCGGACAGCCTGTTCGAAGGGCCGTTGGCCCTGTTCGGCTTCGCCGAGAAGAACGGCTACGCCTATGCGCTCGACCGGCTCGCCCGGGAAAAGGCGATCGACGGCGTCCCCGCGCTGAACGCGGCGCAGAAGATTTTCATCAACGTGACGATGGGCATCATGAAGGACCCGCGGTTCGTGTCCGGCCAGACGGCGCAATGGCTGCGCCGCCGCGGGCTGCGGCAGGGGCAGGTCGTGCTGGAGCTGACGGAGCGAAGCTCGATCGACGACTTCGGGGAAGCGAAAAGAATCTTGCGCCACTACCGCGAGCAAGGCTACGAGATCGCCATCGACGACGCGGGAGCCGGCTATTCGTCGCTGCAGGCGATCGTGGAGCTGAAGCCCGATTACATTAAGGTGGACAAGTCGCTCGTTCAGAATGCGGACCGCGACGAGATGAAGAAGCAGATGCTGCGCACGTTCGTCCGCTTCGCGAAAAGAATGGATATCCGCATCGTGGCGGAAGGCATCGAACGTCCCCAGGAACTGCGGGTGCTGCGGACGATGGGCGTCGACTTCGGGCAGGGCTACCTGCTCGGAAGACCCGGCGACTACTCCGCCGAATCGGCGCAGGACGGCTTGCCCAACGGGTGAGCCGTTTTTTTGCGCCTTTGGGCCGATCCGGCGCTTCCCTGCGATTGGCAGGCGGCTGCGCGGTTTCGTCGTCGCCCCGGGCCGGGCGTTTATGGTATGATGGAGACAGAGTGTGTCCGCCCGGAAGAAGCGCGGAGGCGGACGGAGCACCGGGCGCGGCAGCGCGAGGAACAGGCGGAGGGGACATGGGAACGGATAAGCAGAAAGTGCTTCTGATCGACGGGAACAGCATCGTCAATCGGGCTTTTTACGCGATGCCGCCGCTGACGAACAGCACCGGCTTGCACACGAACGCGGTGTTCGGCTTTACGACCATGCTGCTCAAAGTAATTGAAGAGGAGAAGCCGACGCACCTGCTCGTCGCCTTCGACGCCGGCAAGGCGACGTTTCGGCACGAAGGCTACAGCGAATACAAGGGCGGCCGGCAGAAGACGCCGCCGGAGCTGTCGGAGCAGTTCCCGCTGCTCAAGGAGCTGCTCTATGCGTTTTCGATCCGGCAGTTCGAGCTGGCCGGGTACGAGGCCGACGACATCATCGGCACGTGGGCGCGGCTGGCGGAGGAGCAGGGGCAGACGGCGGTGGTCGTGTCCGGCGACAAAGATTTGTTGCAGCTGGCCAGCGACAAGGTGACGGTGCTGCTCACCCGCAAGGGCGTGAGCGAGGTCGAGCGGTTCACCCCGGAGACGATCGCCGAGAAGTACGGGCTGACGCCGCCGCAGATCGTCGATCTCAAAGGGCTGATGGGCGACGCTTCGGACAACATTCCCGGCATCGCCGGCGTCGGCGAGAAGACGGCGCTCAAGCTGCTGGCCGAATACGGCACCGTCGAGAGCGTGCTTAAGCACGCCGGGGAGATCAAGGGCAAGCTGGGCGAAAACGTGCGGGCCCATCAGGAAGACGCGCGGATGAGCAAGCGGCTGGCGACGATCTTCCGCGACGTTCCGGTCGAGCAGTCGTGGGACGAGCTCCGTTGGGAAGGCTACGACCCGGCCGAGCTGGCGTCCGCCTTCCGCAAGCTGGAGTTCAAGTCGCTGATCGAGCGGCTCGATCTGTCCGGCGCCGTGGTTCCTGCGGCTGAAGGGGAGAAGGCGGCCGCCGACTACGAGGTCGTCTGGGCCGACGCGGGAGCGGAACGGGAATGGGCGATGCTCCATGCGGCGCTCCCGGCAGCCGAAGCGCTCGTCGTGGAATGGAACGGCGACAACCCGCACCAGGCCGAAGGAATCGGCCTTGCGATCGCCGCCGGCAAGCGCGTGTTCGTGCTTCCGTATGCGGCGCTCGCTTCGGACGAGGCGGCGCGGCTGCGCGGATGGCTCGCCGACGCCGGCGCCGGGAAGCGCGGCTACGATCTGCACGGCGCCGAACTGGTGCTGGCCCGCTCGGGCTGCGAGCTGCGCGGCCATGCGTTCGACGTCCAGCTCGCGGCCTATCTGCTCGATCCGACGGAGTCCGCCCCGTCGCTGGCCGGGCTGCTGCAGCGGCGCGGTCTGCCGCAAATCGCGCCCGACGAAGCCGTGTACGGCAAGGGAGCGAAGTTCCGTGTGCCGGAGCGGGAGGCGCTGGCGGCGCATCTGGCCGCGAAGGCGGACGCGATCCGGCGGCTGGCTGCGCCGCTCGCCGAGGAGCTTGAGCGCGTGGGGATGCGCTCGCTTTACTACGAGCTGGAGCAGCCGCTGTCGCAAATTTTGGCGGGGATGGAGAAGCAGGGCATCGTCGTGCGGTCGGAGGCGCTCGAAGAGCTCGGTCAGGAGTTCCAGGCCGACATCGAACGGATCGTCGGCGAGATTCACCGGCTCGCCGGCTTCGAGTTCAATATCGGGTCCACGAAGCAGCTCGGCGACGTGCTGTTCGACAAGCTCGGCCTGCCGGTCGTCAAGAAGACGAAGACCGGCTATTCCACCGACGCCGAAGTGCTCGAGAAGCTGGAGCCTTACCATGAGATCGTTCGGCTCATTCTGCACTACCGGACGCTGACGAAGCTGCAATCGACGTACATTGAAGGACTGCTCAAGGAAATTCGCCCGGAGGACGGCAAGATCCATACGTACTACCGGCAGACGATCGCCGCGACGGGACGGCTCAGCAGCCAGTATCCGAACCTGCAGAACATCCCGATCCGGCTGGAGGAAGGCCGCCGCATCCGCAAGGCGTTCCTGCCTTCGGAGCCGGGCTGGCGCATCGTCGCCGCCGACTACTCGCAGATCGAGCTTAGGGTGCTCGCCCACATTTCCGGCGACGAAGGGCTGAAGGAGGCGTTCCGCCGGGAGATGGACGTGCATACGAAGACGGCGATGGACGTGTTCGGCGTCCCGGCGGACCAGGTGGACGCCGGCATGCGCCGCCAGGCGAAGGCCGTCAACTTCGGCATCGTCTACGGTATCAGCGACTACGGCCTGTCGCAGAACTTGGGCATCACCCGCCGGGAAGCGGCCGCGTTCATCGAGCAATATTTCGCCGCCTTCCCCGGCGTCCGCAAGTACATGGACGACATCGTGGCGCAGGCGAAGGAAGAAGGCTACGTGACGACGCTGATGGGGCGCCGCCGTTACTTGCCGGACATCCGCGCTTCCAACTTCAACCTCCGCTCCTTCGCCGAGCGGACGGCGATGAATACGCCGATCCAGGGGACGGCGGCGGACATCATCAAGCTGGCGATGGTGCGGATGGACGAGAAGCTGAAGGAGCTCAAGCTGCGCAGCCGGATGCTGCTCCAGGTGCACGACGAATTGGTGTTCGAAGTGCCGCCGGACGAAGTGGAGACGATGACGGAACTCGTTCCGGAAACGATGGCGCAGGCGTTCCCGCTCGACGTGCCGCTCAAGGCCGACGTCAGCGTGGGCGACAACTGGTACGAGGCCAAGTAGCGCTGCGCCAGCGGCGGCTGCGGCGGCTGTCCGCCGCAGCCGGCACTAAGCCGATTGGTTCGGGACGATTCGATTCGTTATAATGGGAGAAGCCATCACGAACGGGGGGCAATCGCGATGCCGGAGCTGCCGGAAGTCGAGACGGTGCGGCGCACGTTAAGCCATCTGATCGTCGGCAAGACGATCGGACAGGTGACGGTGCGGCTGCCCCGCATCATCCGAAGGCCCGACGATCCGGAGCTGTTCGCCGCCTCGCTGGCGGGCCGTACGTTTGCGGGCGTGGAGCGCAGGGGGAAGTTTCTGCGGCTGATGCTGGACGGGCTCGTGCTCGTGTCCCATCTGCGCATGGAAGGGCGCTATGGGCTGTATCGCGAAGAAGAGTCGGTTGAAGCGCACACGCACGTCATCTTTCATTTTACCGACGGAACCGCCTTGCGTTACAAGGATGTCCGGCAATTCGGGACGATGCATCTGTTCGCTCCGGGGGAGGATCTCGTCTCCGCCCCGCTGCGCAAGCTCGGACTGGAACCGCTGGACGCGTCGTTCACGGCGGAGGCGTTCCGCGAAGCGATCGGCCGCCGCACGACGAAACTCAAGCCGCTGCTGCTCAATCAGGAGATCGTCGCAGGCCTCGGCAACATCTATGTGGACGAGGCGCTTCACACCGCCGGCCTGCACCCGGAGCGCGAAACCGATACGCTTACCCGCGCCGAGATGGACCGGCTGCACGGGGCGATCGTGGCGACGCTGCGGTCGGCGGTGGAGGCAGGCGGCTCGTCGATCAAATCTTATGTGAACGGACAGGGCGAAATGGGCATGTTCCAGCATAAGCTGAAAGCGTATGGACGAACCGGGGAGCCCTGCGGCATCTGCGGCAGCCCGATCGAGAAGTTCAAGGTCGGCGGGCGCGGGACCCACATCTGCCCAAGTTGCCAGCAGCCGCCCGGGGGCATCCGCTCCGGCGCCGTCCGCCAGGCGCGCAGTCACGCGGTGAAGCGCCGCCTGGAAGGAACGGACGGGCGGCAGAAGAAGAAATAAACGAGGTGCCTAACGCATATGAACATAGGGTTGACCGGAGGAATCGCCACCGGCAAGAGCACCGTCAGCCGGCTGCTCGCCGAACGGGGGGCGGCGATTGTGGATCTGGACCGGATCGCCCGGGAAGTCGTGGAGCCGGGCCAGGAGCCGCTCGCGCGCATCGCGGAGCGGTTCGGCGCTGCGGTTTTGCTGGAGGACGGCACGCTCAACCGCCGCAAGCTGGGCGAGATCGTCTTCGCGGACGAGCGCGAGCGGAAGGCGCTGGAGGAGATCACCCATCCCGCCATCCGAGCCCGCATGCGGGAGAGGATGGACGCGCTGCAGCGGGAGCGGCCGGACCGGCTCGTCGTCGTGGACGTTCCGCTCCTGTACGAGTCGTCTCTGCAGCGATATTTTGAACAAGTGGTCGTCGTCTATGCGCCCCGAAGCGTTCAGCTCGCCAGGCTCATGAACCGGGACGGGCTCACGGAGGCGGAAGCGCAGCGCCGACTGGCCGCCCAGATGGACATCGAAGAGAAGAGACGGCTGGCCGACTACGTCATCGACAACAGCGGCGGGCTTGCGCAGACGACCGAACAGGTCGATCGATTATTACGGGACAAGGGCTTGCTTGCATGAAGAGAAAACCGAAAAAGATTCGCCGAAGGTTCGTTCTGCTGCTGCTCCTCATCGTCGTCGGATTGCTGTTCGTTCAGTCGGAATGGCTCGGTCGCACGATTTATCCGATCTACTATCAAGATGAAATCAAGGAATATGCCGCCAGGTACCAGCTCGACCCGCTGCTCGTCGCCTCGATCATCCGGGTCGAATCCAACTTCAAGCCGGACGCCGTATCCCCCAAGGGGGCGCTCGGCATGATGCAGGTGATGCCGGATACGGCCCAATGGATATTGAAAAACGAAGACATGGGGCAACATACGGTGGACGACGTCATCCGCGATCCGAAGGTCGGCATCCAGGTCGGTACGTGGTACTTGCAAAGCCTGCTCAAGCAGTTCGACGGCCGGCTGGCGCTGTCGCTCGCGGCATACAACGCCGGGCCCGGCAAAGTGAAGCAATGGGTGGCGAACAATGTCTGGGACGGCAGCGAAGAGCACTTAAGCGATATTCCGTTCGGAGAAACGCGGCGTTATGTACAACGTGTTTTTTATTTTTATAATAAGTACAAGCAGGTTCACCGGGACTTCTAGGCCGCATGCGCGCCGGACAAAGAGGAAAGTCTTGAAACCAGCCGGCTTCAAGACCTTCCCTTTATTGAATCCGATTCATTACCTGAATTGACCGGCAAGTTGCTGTTCGGCAATCTGAACCAGACGTTTCGTGATTTGGCCCCCGATATGGCCGGTGTCGCGAGTAACCATGTTGCCATAGTAACCGTCTTGCGGCAGGGTAATACCGAGTTCTTGGGCCACTTCATATTTCAATTGGTCCAGCGCTCCGAACGCTTGAGGGACGACCAGCTGGTTACTGCTGCGGGATCCTGCGCCCATTGTTGTTCACCTCCTTGCGGTTGGTACATGTATTATGTGCACGAATTCAGAGATCATGTAAGGGAAGGCATGGGAAAATTTGTCCCGCAAATCGGCGATTTCTAACGAAAAAAGTCCAGCGGTAGGATGTCAAGTCCCTGATTCTTGTGAATTGGAAATTTTCTTGGCTGTAAAGCAAGGGAGTCAGGGAAACTGACAGCATCAAACTAAACCCAGCCGAAAATCAAGTGATTTACCAGATTTTTACTGGGAATCCGTGAAGGACTTTGGCAAAGGAGGCATTAATCCTTCGCAGTCGTCACCTTCCTTCGAGGCGTGTAGAGTTGGTCGTTGCGTAGCAGCACATCGACCAGACGCACAAGTTTTCTTGCCGTTAAGACGAGGGCGCGTTTGTGTTGGTGCTTGGGTACTTCGCCGTATTTCTTCCGGTAGTACTCACCGAATTCTTCATCGCGATTTTTTACCGAGTTGGCAGCTTCAACCAGGTAATAGCGAAGGAACCGGTTGCCGGATTTAATACGCTTGGTGTCTTCGGCTTCGAATGAACCAGACTGGTGCCGGCGCCATGTAAGACCGGCAAATTTGGCTACGGCGGCTTGATCACGGAAGCGTTCGATGTCGCCGATTTCGGCGAGGATGCCGGCCGCGTAGACCTTGTCTATGCCGGGAATGGAGCGTAGACACTTGGAGCCGGGTATCCCTTCGAGAATCCGCTCAATGGCCTTGTCCAGCTCTTTGAGCTGAGCCTGGATACTGCGGATCGTCTGGATGGAGGTGCCGAGCACCAGATCAATAGAGTTTTCGACGACCTTGGAGAGCCGGTAAGAGGCTCTGGCAGCCTTCTGAATGCAGCGGGCCACGTTCTCCGGATCAGGGAAGCGATTGCGTCCCTTGTCGCGAAGGTAGTCAGCCAGGTCGGCGACATCCATGGTGGCGATATCGTCAAGGCTGTACTTCTCCGAGAGCATCTCCAGGATGGCGTGGCCGAAGACGGAGCTGTCGACCTCGGAAGTAAAGGCGTTGCATTTGTAGAACAGGTTTTGCAGGAAGTACTGCTTCTCGCGCGTCAGGCTATGGACCATGTGGAACCGCATGCGAGTCAGGCGCTGAAGGGCGACGTACTGCTCCTGCATGACGAAAGAAGTTCAGACGAGTACCGGAGAAACAGACTTAAGATGTAGACAGAGCTACAGGAGGAAGAAGAATTTCCCCGAATGGGCCCTAAGTTCCATTGTCCGGAGACATGCCGGAAAGTCCAGTCCCAGATGAAATTTTCAAAGAACGAGCTGGAAATTTCGGGGCCGTTTTCCATCCCCCTCGGGGGATGGAAACTAACCAATAGGAGCTTTCAAAAGATACTATACGAGGAGGACAGAAGGTGAAATGTCCGTATTGCGATTATAACGGCACGAAGGTGCTCGACTCCCGGCCGGCCAACGACAACAAGTCGATCCGCCGCCGCCGCGAATGCGAGCGGTGCAGCCGGCGCTTCACGACGTTCGAGATGGTCGAGGAGACGCCGCTGATCGTCATCAAGAAGGACGGCAGCCGCGAGGAATTCAGCCGCGACAAGGTGCTGCGCGGGCTGCTTCGCTCCTGCGAGAAGCGCCCCGTCTCGATCGAGCAGCTTGAGGTGGTCGTCTCCTCTGTCGAGCGGGAGCTGCGCAACACGGCCAACCCCGAGATCGAGAGCCGCGTCATCGGCGAGCTGTTGATGGAGCAGCTGTACGCGATCGACGAGGTGGCTTACGTCCGCTTCGCCTCCGTTTACCGTCAGTTCAAGGACATCAACATGTTCCTCAAAGAACTGAATTCGCTCATCAACAAACACGGCATGTAAAAAAGCAATAATGAGCGTTGACAGTCCCGCTTCGGCTGTGCTAATATCATTCTTGTCGTCACGAATCGTGTCAGACATTCGGGGAATTAGCTCAGCTGGGAGAGCGCATCGCTGGCAGCGATGAGGTCAGGGGTTCGATCCCCCTATTCTCCACCAAACACCGCACCCAAACGGCAGAGATGCCGTTTTTTTTCTTTCTTGCGATTCCCGTCGGATGGTGGCAATTCTATTGAACGCG
>Ga0207789_1000045_pt1 | contig 144937 bp, 136 predicted proteins | sample HigsolmetaGSP12D_FD_184840 | JGI IMG/M metagenome (GOLD analysis project Ga0207789, IMG submission 184840) | High solid enriched microbial communities from the Joint BioEnergy Institute, USA - SP1-2-D (SPAdes) | ecosystem: Engineered > Bioreactor > SSF (Solid state fermentation) > Aerobic >... | reverse complement strand
CCGCTCGCCGCCGAACCGGTCGGCGAGCCGGGCCAGCGCCCCTTGGTCCCCTTCGGCTTCATAGCGCTCTTCGAACAGCTGGTCCAGCGTGTCCATCCGGAGTAGCTCCGCCTCGGCGTCGCTGGCGATGCGGAATTCCGGGTCGAGCCCGATCAGCGGCGCGTAACGCTCGATCACGTCCAGGCAGAACGAATGGAGCGTCGTGATCGAAGCCCGCGGCAAGAGCGCCAGCTGCCGCCGCAAATGGGCCGACTCCGGTTGCCGCTCCAGCGCCTCTTCCAGCGCGGTGCGGATCCGCTCCTTCATCTCGGCCGCGGCCGCGTTGGTGAAAGTGGCGACAAGCAGCCGGTCCACGTCGAGCGGATCCGACTCGTCGGCGATGCGGGAGATGATCCGCTCGACGAGCACCGCCGTTTTGCCGGAACCGGCGGCGGCGGCGACCAGCAGGTTCGTTCCTTCGGCGGCGACGGCGGCCCATTGCTCGTCCGTCCACCGGCTGTCGGCCGGCTTGTCCCTTCTGCGGGAGCCGGGCTGGGTCATGGTTCGTCCCCTCCTTCCGCCAGCTTCTCAAGCCGCTGCCATAAGGCGTCCCGGTTTTCCGACCGGGCGAGCGGCTGGTACCGGTTGCCTTCCATCAGCGGATCGAACTGGCACACCGGCTTGTATTCGCACGTCGCGCACGGGCTTCTGCGGTCCATCCGATAAGGGGCGATGGCCACTTCGCCGCCGGCGATGCGGCGGCCGATCCGGCGGATCGTTCCGCGCACCGACCGGCGCAGCACGTCCCACTGCTCCCGGGTGGCGACTTGCGAGCGCGAGCCGAAGCCGCCGTCTTTTTTGAACTCGACCGGAACGATCAGCGACTTGCCGCCGCCTTCCAGCGCGCGGTCCATTTTCAGAACCGTCCCGCTGTCCGCCAGCAGCAGCCCCTGCATGCGGAACGCCTTCATCATCGCCGTCCGGGCCTCCGCTTCGGACAGGCCGTTGAGGCTGCTCAGAAGCGGATTATGTACGTGAAAATAGAGCACGCCCGCCGGCTCCGCCGGTCGCCCGAGCCAATGCGGCGCATGCGTCAGCACGACGTCGAGATACGCCAGCATCTGCAGCGAAAGGCCGTGCGCCACTTCGTCGAGGTTCAGCCGGACCGCGCCCGATTTGTAGTCCATGATCCGCAGCAGCAGCCCGTCCGGCGTCTCCGCGGCGTCGACGCGGTCGATGCGGCCGGCCAGGTCCATCCTGCGCCCGTTCCCGAGGTCGAGCGACAGCGGCGGCAGCGGCCCTTCCGGACCGAAAGCGAGCTCCACGCCGACAGGGCGGAACTCGGACAGCCGCGCGTGTTCGCCCAGCATGGCCGAAGCGCGGGCCACGATGTCGCGCAGCTTGCGGGCCATCGCCTGATGGCGGTGGGACGAGAGCAAAATTTGCGACTGCAGGCGAGGCATCAGCCGCTCGGCCGCGGCGGCCGCTTCCTGCTGCCAGCGGACCGAATCGGCCGCGGCCGGGCCTTCTTCCAGCAGCTTCTCGGTCGCCTGGCGAAGCGCCGCGTGGAACAGCTGCCCGATGTCCGGAGCGTCGACCCGGTACAGCCGCCTCTCCCGCAGCTTCAGGCCGTGCGCGGCGAAATGCCGGAACGGGCAGGCGACGAACCGCTCCATGCGGGACACGCTGGCCACCAGCCGTTCGCCGTAGAGCAGACGGCTCGTCTCCGGTTCGAGCGGCGGCTCGGCGTTCGTGTAGCGGAGCGCGGAGAGAAGCCTCGACAGCCGTTCCCGCCACGGCTCCCGCTCCCGCAGCCAGCGGTACACCGACCACCAGCCGGCCGGCGCGGGCCCGCCTTGCCGCCACTGGCGGAGCCGGCCGACCAGGTGCGTCATCGCCCGTCCCGGATGAACCGCGTAGGCGAGCTGCTTCTCCTCCGGATCGTCCGGCTGCGGCTCGCCGGCTTCCGGCACGACCGGCAGCCCCGGAAACCATCGCTTCAGCCGGCGGATGTACTCCGACGGCAGCAGCCCGCGTCCTTCCTCGTCCGCGAGCGAGTAGCCGATCCACAGATGCCGGGAAGCCGCCGTGAACGCCAAATAGACGAGGAAGCGCTCGTCCAGCAGCCGCCGCCTGGCGCCCGGCGCCATCGGCAGGCCCGCCGCGGCCAGACGGTCCCGTTCCGGCTCCGACAGCAGGCCGTCCTCGCGGGCCGCCATCGGCATCGCGCCGTCGTTCGCGCCCAGCAGATAGACGACCGCGGCGCTGCCGGTGCGGGTCCGCTCCGGCGTGCCGATCAGCACGCTGTCCAGCGTCGGCGGCACGGATCCGAGCCGCATCTGCTCTAGGCCCGCGTCGATCATGCCCGCAAACAGCGCGGCGTCGGCCGGCTCGCTGCCCATCAGCTCCACGAGCTGGTCGAGCAGATCCATGACGGCGTCCCACAGCTGCCGGTGCAGCCGCGCCTTCCCCGGCTGTCCGGCGGCTTCGTCCTCGCGGCTCCATCGCTCCAGACGGTCGGCGGCGCCGACTTCTTCCAGCAGCAGGTACAGCGCTTCGCACAGTTCCCGCATCGTCCGCGCCTGCCGGAAGCGCCGCTCCAGCGTCCGCAGCGGCCCGATCAGCCGGTCGCGGACCGCCGCCGCTTCCGCTCCGTCCGCGGCCGCCGCCCCTTCGTCCGTTGCCACCTCCGCGCCTTCGTCTGCCGCCTCCAGATCCCGTCCGGGCAGCGGCGGCCAGGCGCCGCGCAGCCACCGCCAGCCGTCGATGCCGGCCGCCAGCACGTAATTTTCCAGCGCGTCGACTTCGTCCCGGGTCACGGTTCCGTCCGCCGGCTGCAGCAAGTCCGTCTTCGCGCAGCGGAGAACGGCTTCGGTTCTCCATCCGCCGGTCGCCGTCTCCAGCGCCGAGCGGATGAATTCGGCGAGCGGGTGATGATGGGCCGCGATTTTGCCATCCACGAAATACGGGATGCCGTAATCCTGCAGCACCGACTCGAGCAGGTCGGCATAGTCGTCGAGCCGGCGGACGAACACCGCCAGATCGCGATAGCGGCAGCCCGGCTCGCGCACCCGGCGCAGCATGTCCTGCGCCGCCGCCTCCACCTCCGCGCGGCGGTTGGCCGCGGCGTGAACCGACAGCCCGCACTTCGGATGCGACGGATCAAGCAGCGAGGGGTCGCCCGCCCACCGGCCGCCGCGCCGCAGCGCCGCCTCCAGATGGACCAGCAGCGGACTGTCCGCGAAGCGGGGAAGCGGATCGGCGTCCAGCCGAACCGGCGGCTCAACCGGGACGCCCGCCGCTTCCGCAAGCTCCAGCAGCTTGCGGGACGTTTCCGCCGTCGGGTGGAACAGCTCCAGCTCGTCCGGCATCTCTCCCACCGCATAGGGCCGGTCCAGGCACAGCGTCACCGTCACCCGCGCCGTCCGCCGGAGCAGCGCTTCCAGCACCGCGTATTCGTTCGGCGTAAAGCCGTGAAAACCGTCCACCCACACTTCCGCGCCGTCCAACAATGCCGACCGCGGCGCCCCCCGCACGAGCCAGTCCAGCATGTCTTCCCCGTCCTGCCAGCGTCCCTCCAGCTCCCGCTCGAGTTCGCTCCATACGAGGGCCAAGTCGTGCAGCTTGTCGGCAAGCAGCGCGGCGGACCCTTCCTCGCCGGACAAGCTTGCGCGGGCCGCCTCCTCTTCGGCATGGCGGCGCAGTTTCTCCCCGTCCGCGCCATACCTTTTCCATTCGGTCAGCAGCTCGTTGATCCGGGCCACCAGCCCGTTGCCGCCGCTCCGGAACAGCCGCAGCCGGCCGCGATGCTTGTCCAGCGCCTTGTGGATGAGCATCGCCTTGCCGTTCTCGTCGATCGGCACGATCGCCGACCCGCCGGTCTCCTGCATGATCCGGTAAGCGAGGCGGCGGAAGCTGAGCACCTGGGCGCGCATGAACCCGCTCAGCCCCGGCGTCCCGACCATCGCGTACTCCGCCTGAAACGTCGCCTGCTCCGGCACGAGCAGAATCAGCGGGGAACCATGCGGGGACGCCTGGAGCCGCTCGCGGATCTCGTCCAGGCAGAAGCGCGTTTTGCCGCTGCCGGATCGACCGGTTACGAGCCGAATCGACATGTCCGGACCCTCCTCACCGCGCATTTTGCGTCAAGCCTATTGTAGCATATCGCCGCGCCAAGGCGTCCTCGCCCCGGCCACCGGGCGACGAAGCCGTCCCGGACCGAACATCGCGGAAACCGATGCCGCGAATTCCGTCAAATTTCCCGGCGGCTCCGCACCTCGAAAATGCCGAATTTCAGATAATGCCCTTCCTCCACGCCGCCGAGCTGCGGGTGGTCCTTGCCCGCCCCCCGCCATTCGAGGCGGCGCAGCACCTTGCCGGCATCCCGCGCCGCTTCCAGCAGCGTCTCCATGAACAACTCCGGACGGACGTGGTACGAGCAGCTGGCGGTGACCAGATAACCGCCTTCGTTCACCAGCTTCATCGCGTGCAGGTTGATGTCCTTATAGCCCCGGCAGGCGGCGGGAACGGCCCGCTTCGTCTTGGCGAAGGCGGGCGGATCGAGAATGACGACGTCCCACGTCCGCCCTTCTCCTTCCAGCTTGACCGACGTGTCGACCTTGGCGCCCGACTCGATCGCGCGCGCGAGGGCCAGCCGCTTGTCGCGGGCGCCGGCCTGGCTGCGCAAATATTCAAACGCGTCGCCGACGACGTATTCGACCCGGTCGCCGAAGCCGTTGCGCTCCACGTTTCGCCGGGCGGTCTCGATGGCGTGCCGGGAAATGTCCAGGCAGGTCACCTTCTTGGCGCCGTACAGGCAGGCGTGAAGCGTGAAGCTGCCGGTATGGGCGAACGCATCGAGCACGGTCGCGCCGTCCCAATACGGGAACGTGACGCGCTTGCCGTTGGCGTTGACGGGGACCGGCTCCCCGTTGTCGCCGGGCTGCAGACGGATGCCGCTGCGCCGGCCCCAGCCGGTCATGAGCGGAGCGATCGACGCGCGGTTTTCCCGTTGATCGTGGAAGTAGCCCGTTTTCTGCCCGCCTTCGATGTCGACCTCGAGCCGCAGGCCGTTTTCCTCGATCTCGACGTAGCGCGGGCATTCTCCGTACAGAACGCCCGTCCGCTCCTGAAGCCCTTCCAGCGTCCGCACGCCGACGTCGCTTCGCTCGTAAATGCCGCGCGGCCCGAAGACGGACACCAGCGCCGGCAGCCAGGCCTCCCGGGCTTTTTCCATGCCGAGCGTGAGCACCTGAACGACGAGCACGTCCGCGAACCGGTCGACGATCAGGCCGGGAACGAAGTCGGCCTCCCCGTACACGAGCCGGCACGACTTGCCATCGCCCAGCCACCTCTCTCTCAGCTCCGCGCACCGCCGAAAACGGCTCGCGAACCATTCCTCCGTAAGACGGTCCAGCGGCTCGTAGGAAACGATACGAACGGCGATTTGCGAAGCGGGATTCCAGTAGCCGCAGGCGAGCCATTGGCCGCGGTGGTTGCGGACCGCGACAAGTCCGCCGGGTTCGGGATCACCTTCAGTTCGCTCGATCTCGCTTGCGTAGATCCAGGGATGCCCCCATTCCAGCCGCGGCCGGCGGGAACGGGCAAGGTAGACGGTCGGTTCGTTGGTCGTCATTGGCGCGTCCTTTCTCTATTGGAATGCGGCTTTCGGGCGGGCCGGCCATTCATGCCTCGTCCCACTTCGGCATAAACATGGAAGTGCGGCTTGCGCCCGGTTTACACGGCTTGCAGTCTTCACGCTCGTTCCGGAAAGGAGGGGGGCCCGTGCTGGCGGATTATTTGATCCCGTCGCTGCTGGGGATGGCCATGCTGCTGGGCGGGATGAAGGCGATGGAAATTGCGCTGCGCCAATGGGCCGGCAGCCGCCTGTCCGGTCTGTTGGAGAATGCGACGAAAACGCCGCTGCGCGGCTTTCTGGCCGGCGCCGGCTCCTCGGCGCTGCTGCAGAGCAGCACCGCCGTCACCGTCCTGACGATCGGGCTCGTCAATTCCGGGCTGCTGACGTTCTCGCGGAGCTTCGGCGTCATCCTCGGCACGAACGTCGGCACGTGCCTGACGACGGAGCTGATGAGCCTGCACATCCAGCGCTACGGGTACCCGCTGTTGTCCGTGGCGCTCGCCGTCTGGCTTTGGACCGCGCTTGCCGGGGAGATGGAAGTGCTCCCCGCCATGGGCCCGGGCTGGTCGGCGCCGCTGCGCTACGGCTCCGCCGCGATGGCCGGCTTCGCCGTCCTGCTGATCGGCTTCCGCCTGCTGCAGTCGATCGGCCCGCATCTGCGCGCCAGCGGCTGGTTCGACCGCGTGATGGAGCACGCGGCGGCAATGCCGGTATGGGGCGTGCTAGGCGGCGCGGCGCTGGCCGCCGCCATCCACTCCAGCTCGGCCGTCATCGGCATGGCGATGGGGTTCGCCGACGCGGATGCGCTGAGCCCGCAGACCGGCATGGCGATCGTGCTCGGCGCCAATATCGGCACCTGCTTCACCGGGCTGCTCGCTTCCGTCGGCGGGAGCCGCGGCGGGCGCTTCGTCGCGCTGTCCCAGTTCGCGCTGAACGTGTCCGGCGCGCTGCTGTTCTACCCCGCCATCGGCTGGATGCACGCGGCGGCGGCCCTGATCGCGCCGGGACAGGCGGGCGCGCAGATCGCGCACGGGCAGACGATGTTCAACGTGGCCTGCTCGCTGCTGGCGCTGCCGATCGCTTACGGGCCGCGGCTGCGCGGCCGTTTTCGCCGCCGCAACGGATAGCCCCGAGCGCGCGGACGGCATCGGCGCCGCAGCACATCCGCTCAATCGGCGGATGCGTCGGGCGCGCCGCCCCCGGCCGCAATCGCCAAGCCGGCGCTCGTGCCGATCCGGTTCGCGCCCGCCGCCAGCAGCCGCGCCGCCGTCTCGTAATCGCGAATGCCGCCGGAGGCTTTGACGCCCATCCGGCCGGATACCGCGCCGCGCATCAGCCGGACGTCGGCTTCCGTCGCCCCGCCCGGTCCGAACCCGATCGACGTCACGATATAGTCGGCCCCGGCCGCTTCGGCGATTCGGCATCCTTCGGCCTTGCGCTCGTCGGTCAGCGCCCCGGCCTCCAGAATGACTTTGACGAGCGCCCCGCCCTGCACGGCCTGCACGACGGCCGCCACTTGCTTCTCCACCGCCTCGCGGTCCCCGTCCAGCAGCGGCCCGATCGGCAGCGCCATATCGATCTCCGCCGCGCCGTCCTCGACCGCGGCCGCCGCTTCGAACGCTTTGGCCCGCGTCGCTCCGGCGCCGAGCGGGGACCCGACGACGGCGCACACTTTCACCGGCGTCCCGGTCAGCTTCTCGCGGCACAGGCGCACCCAGCCGCCGCTGACGCAGACGCTGTAAAAGCCGCGGACCGCCGCTTCCTCGCACAGCTTCCCGATATCCGCGGCCCGCGCATCCGCCCTGAGCAGCGTATGGTCGATAAACGGAGCGATCGGCTCGCCCGGCACCCAGAGCGGAAACCGCCCGCTCTCCTCCGTCGCGAGGCCGAGCCGCTCGAACGCTTGCCGAAGCACCTCGTCGTTGTTGCGGTACCCGGCCCCCCGCTGACGCTTCCACGCCTCGTCCGGCGCGTACCAGCCGACGCCGGCGATCTCTTCGGTCTGGGCGCGCAAATCTCCCTCGGACGCCTCGACGAGAAAGTAGTGCACTTCCTTCTGCACCGTTCCCCGCTCCGGCGAATCGTATTGGTAGGCGACGACCGGCAAAGCCGTTACGATGCGCCCGCTAATGCCCGTCTCTTCCCGTATTTCGCGCAGCGCCGTCTGCTCGATCGTTTCGCCCGCTTCCCGCTTCCCTTTGGCCAGCGTTATTTTGCCGAACCGGTCGGAGATGAGCTGAATTTCCGTCCTGCCGTCCCGCCGCCGGTACACGACGCCGCCCGCCGAAATTTCCTTCATGCGTAAGGCCCCCCTCGCTTGTTGAAAGTGCGACGGCGTTGTCGCGGACCGCAACCCGGCATGCAGCGCCGCGAAGCGGCTCGACGACAAGTCGCGCCTTCCGGTCCCGCGCTTTACGCCCGAAGGGCGGCAGCGCCCGGCGCGCCGACGACTTCCACCAGCCGTCCGCGGCATTCGTTCGCGCCGCTGTCGGTGAGCCGGACGCGGCACAGCTGCCCGATCAGGGAAGGATCCCCGTCAAACACCACCTGCAGGTAGTTGTCCGAATAGCCGGACAGCAGGCCCCGGCCTTCGGCCCCTTTCGCCTCCCGCTCGGGGATGACGACCAGCGTCCGGCCGACCCACTGCGCGGCGTACGCCTCCTGCATCCGCTCCGACAGTTCGATCAGCCTGTGCACCCGCTCGTGCTTGACCGCCTCGTCCACCTGATTGTCCATGCGCGCCGCGGGCGTGCCGGTCCTTTTGGAATACGGGAAAACGTGCATTTCGGAAAAGCCGATCCGCTCCATGAACCGGTAGCCGTTCTCGAACTGTTCCTCCGTTTCCCCGGGAAAACCGACGATGACGTCGGTCGTAATCGCCACTCCGGGCATCGCTTCCTTGATGCGGGCGATTTTGGCGGCGTATTCTTCGGTCGTATATTTGCGCCGCATCCGCTTCAGGATGCCGTCGTCTCCGGCTTGCAGCGGGATGTGCAGATGGCGGCACATTTTGGACGAGCCGTTCAGCACCGCGATCATTTTCTCGTCGATCTGGCTCGCTTCGATCGAACTGATGCGGATCCGTTCCAGCCCCTCGATGCGGTCCAGATCGACGAGCAAGTCCGACAGCCGGTAGTTTTCCAGGTCATCTCCGTAGCCGCCGGTATGAATGCCGGTCAGCACGATTTCCTTGTAGCCGGCCGCGACCAGCTGGCGGGCCTGGTTCAGCACGCTTTCCGGCTTGCGCGACCGGGACAGCCCGCGCGACCACGGGATGATGCAGAAAGTGCAGAAGTTGTTGCAGCCTTCCTGGATTTTCAGGAACGCGCGGGTCCGGTCGGCGAAATCGGGCACGTCCATTTCTTCGAACTCGCGCGTCTTCATAATATTGCGCACGGCGTTGACCGGCTTGCGTTCGGCCTGGATGTCGCGGATATAAGACAGCAGTTTGTCGCGGTCCTGCGTGCCGATGACGAGATCGACGCCGGGAATGGCCATGATCTCCGCCGGAGACGTCTGCGCGTAGCAGCCCGTCACGGCGATGACGGCGTCCGGATTGCGGCGCACGGCGCGCCGGATGATCTGGCGGCTTTTCTTGTCGCCGGTGTTCGTGACGGTGCAGGTGTTGATCACATAGACGTCGGCGGTCGACGTTTCGAAGTCGACCTGCTCGTATCCTTCCTTTTGGAACAGCTGCCAGATCGCTTCGGTGTCGTAGAAGTTCACTTTGCAGCCCAGGGTATAAAAAGCGACGCTCGGCATGGTTTTATCCCCCCATCTCTCCGGATTCGTAGGCAATGCAGGCCAGGGCAACGAGCGCGGCCGTTTCCGTCCGCAGAATGCGCCGGCCGAGGCCGACCGGCTTCGCCCCCGCGGCGGCGGCTTCCTCCGCTTCCCGCGGCGTGAAGCCGCCTTCCGGACCGGCGATCAGCAGCACCCTCGGCGGCTGCGCCATAGAAGCGGCCGCCCGTTCCCGGAATTCCCGGAGGACCGGCTTCAGCCCCCCGCCGCTCCGCCCTTCTTCTTCATAGCAGAACAGCGCCAGATCGTATTCGCGGCACTTGCCCAGTATCGACGGCCAACCGCACACCGCGGCGACTTCGGGAACGATTCCCCGATGCGCCTGCTCCGCGGCTTCTTTGGCGATTTTGCGCCACCGTTCGGCGCGTCTCATCTCTTTGCGCGCGTCGTATTGCACGATCGTCCGTTCCGAGACGAACGGCGCGAACGCGCAGGCGCCGGCCTCGGTTCCTTTCTGGATGATGGTCTCCAGCTTGTCCCCTTTGGGCAGGCTTTGCGCGACCGTCACTTTCCACGCCGGCTCGGCCACAGGCCGCCTGCGCTCCAGAATCGCCGCCTCGACCCGGCCGGAGCCGATCGAGCGGACTTCCGCCACGAATTCCGTGCCGGCGCCGTCGCAGGCGATAAAGCGGATGCCGGGCCGCGCGCGCATTACGACCGCCAGATGGCGGGCGTCTTCGCCTTCCAGCAGGACGGCCTCCTCCGCCACCTGCTCCGGCGACACGAAATACCGCTGCATGGCGTTTTTCCTCCCGCTTTAGTCCCAACCTTCATCATACTGCGTTCGGCTTTGGCGCGCCAGATCCGCCCGTTTCATCCGCCGATGCCGAACCTTCCGCTTTTCGACCCCGTCCCCGGTCAAACGACGTACGTCGTCGGCTCCGGGCCGGAGCCCCCGAACAGCAGCGCGGCCAGCGCCTGCATGCCCGCCAGGATCGGAGTGCCGAGCGAAAAGAGCGGGTCGATCGTCATCCGCCGGAGCGGCGGAATAAACACCAGCAGCAGGAAAATGAAAACGCCCCATTGCTCGTTCTGCGCCATCCGGATCCGCCACTTCAGCGGCACGAATTCGCAGACGATGCGGTAGCCGTCCAGCGGCGGCAGCGGAATGAGATTGAACAGCAGCAGAATGAGGTTAATATGAAGCCAGTATTTGAAAAAAGCATTCAACGTATCGATCATGGCCCAAGACATATGCTCGGGACTGTGCGTCGCGTTCAAAATCTCCATCGCCAGCACGCCGAGAAAAGCGAGCAGCAAGTTGCTGAAAGGCCCGGCCGCGGTGACCAGAATGCTCATCAGGCGCGGCTTGCGGAACCGGCTGCGACGGACCGGAACCGGCTTGGCCCAGCCGAAGCCGGCGACGATCAGAAACAGCAGCCCGATCCAATCGATGTGCGCCATCGGGTTGAGCGTCACCCGGCCCGCCTCGTAGGCGGTCGAATCGCCGAATTTCCAGGCCGTCCAGGCGTGGGCGAATTCATGAACCGTAAAAGCGGCCAGCATCGCGAGCGCCAGAAACGGCAGTTCGCTGAGCGGAAACCAGAACAAGCTCATCGGACCTCTCCCTTCGGCTTGCCTGCGACAAACGCGATCCAGTCTTCCTCGCGGACGCGGTCGATCAGCTCGAACCCGGCGGCAAGCAGCCCCGCTTCCACGTCTTGCTCCTTGTTCTCATAAATGCCGGAAGCGATAAAGACGCCGCCCGGCTTCAGCACTTCCATGGCATCTCCGATCATGCGCAGGATGATCTCCGCCAAAATGTTGGCCACCACGATGTCCACCGGCGGCCGCACCCCTTCGGCGGCAAGGCGCTCCCCGCTGCGGATCGCGCCGAGAAGGTCGCTGCGGCGAACTTCGATGGCGCGCTCCAGCCCGTTCAGCTTCACGTTCGCGGTCGCGCTGGAGACGGCGACGGGGTCGAGATCGAGAGCCAGCACGCGCCGGGCGCCGAGCTTCATCGCGCCGACGGCCAGAATGCCGGAACCGGTGCCGACGTCGATCACCTCTTCGCCGCCGCGGATGACGCCTTCCAGCGCCCGCAGGCAGAGCGCGGTCGTCGGGTGCGAGCCCGTTCCGAACGCCATGCCCGGATCGAGCTCGATGATCGCTTCGCCCGGCCGGGGAACGTAATCTTCCCAGGTCGGCTTGATCGTCAGCCGCTCCGTGACTTGCAGCGGCTTGAAATATTTTTTCCAGGCGTCCGCCCAATCCTCTTCCTTCACTTCGCCGACGCCGACGGTGAAGTTTCCGGGATCGTAACCGTACGCAGGCAATCCGCGGATCGAATCGGTCAGCGACCCGACGACCCTGCCGATATCGGCCTGTTCCGGATAGTAGCCTTTGATGACGGCATATCCTGCCGGAATATCGTTCAGCGGCTTGTCGTACCATTCCCCGAACGACATGTCCCGCGGCCTGTCTTCCGACCACGACTCCTCGATCGACACGCCCCCGGCCCCCAGCTCGTTCATGTAATGGGCAACCATTTCCTGGGCTTGCTCGGCCGCCAAAACGGTAACTTCATGCCATCGCAACGCGGTTCCTCCTCGTGGGTCCTTCGCGGCTTCCGTCCGCTGCCGTTGTCCATCATTATACACGTTCTCTTTTGTCCATAGCAAAAAAAAAGGCGTACCCGTCGATACGCCTTTCGCTTCCGGTGCCTCATCATTCCGGTTGCCCGCCGGCATCCCGAATCAGTCTGTCCGCCAGATCGAGCGCGGACGCGGGGACGATCGCCGACAGCTTGAATAGGCCGTCCGGCGCCGTCTGTCCGGACGCCGTCTTTCCGCGATCCCGGCTTCCGTTCGCGCTTCCCGGCTCCTCCGCGAATTCTCCGTCCTCCGCCGCGGATAGCCGTTCGAGGCGGAGTTCCGCCGCGCGAAGCGAGGCGAGCCGGAGCAGCACCGATCCCGCTTCCCGCCCGGATGCGAACCGGGCCCGCAGCGGCCGCATGTCCAATTCGCTCACGTCCCTTCGTACTCGGCAGCCCTTCGGTCGGCTTCAGCCGCGCGCCGCTGCGCTTCCAGGTCGTCCCGATCGGCGGCTTCCCGGGAAAATTCCACATCCTCCGCCTTTGCCGCCGGCAGCCTGGAGGCCCCGGCCGCTCGTCCTTGCTTACGCTTGCCAGCCATGGTGCGAATCCCTCCTTTCCGCCCGTTCTATCGCCCGTACGGCCGATTGCGCTTCAGTGCAAGGCGCCTTCTTCGAAGCAGACGTTCAGCGCCTTGTCGTAGAGGCCGCCATCCACCGTCGCCGCGAGCAGGACGTCCCACCCCGAGACGCCGCCGCCTCCGCCGTCGCTGAAGCCGCTCGCGCTGACGCCGGCCGCGGCCAGAATGCCCGCATCCCGGTTGTCGTTGAAGTTCCCGTTCAGCGTCAAGTTGCCCAGACTGCCGAAAGTGCCCGCATACGGATTGATCGGGTTAGTCCCGTCGCCCGGGAATCCGTCGAACCGCTTGATATCAATATCCTCAACGCCCAGCGCATTCAAGCGGCGGGCCGCCTTCCGCGCGTCGTCCGGGCTTTTGAAATAGGCAAGCAAGCCTCGCTCCGCCACTTTCGCGCCTCCTCTCCGAAAATTTCAGACGGTAAGCTTTAGGATGAGATCGACGGAGCGGATTTATTCCGCATCAGAATTCAAAGCCGGCTTTTCCCGCGTTGCTGGGCAGGTACCATGATCCCACCAGGTCAGAATCCGACGCCGCTTTCCCCTCATTTTTGAGAAGGTACCATTATCCCGTCACATCAGAGTCTGGGCAGGTACCATTAGTTTTCCAGTCTGAATAAGTTGCTACAGATGTGGGGGGATGCCGTTTACTTCTTTAGAGAGGCTGGTCATGAGACGCAGGGATAAGGATACCTCGTTCAATAAACAGGCGCATGAGGCGAGGGGATCATGGTGCCTTTCTTCCGCCATCAACAAAAAAAGCCTCGTATGTCCAGGAGAACCGGCCGCAAAAACGGCCACTTCCCGGCATCCGAGGCTTGGGTCCGATCATTCGCCCATAATCGCTTTTCTCATCCGCTCGAAAATGTTCTGCTGCTGCTCGTGCGTTTTCTCGCCGCTCAGCCCGGCGAACCGGCGAAGCAGTTCTTTCTGTTCTTCGTTCAGATTCGTCGGGGTGACGACGGTCACTTTCACGTGCTGGTCCCCTTGGCCGAAGCCGCGCAGCCTGGGAACCCCTTTGCCTTTCAGGCGGAAGTAGGTTCCGGTCTGCGTGCCCGGCGGGATTTTCAGCTTGACTTTCTCGGTCAGCGTCGGAATTTCGATCTCGTCTCCGAGCGCCGCCTGCACGAACGTCAAAGGCACCTCGCAGTAAATATCGTCGTCTTCCCGCTCGAAGAAAGGATGCGACTTGACGCGCAGCACGACGTACAGATCGCCCGGGGGACCGCCGCGCAAGCCTGCTTCGCCCTCTCCGCTGATGCGGAGCTGGGAGCCGTCGTCGACGCCCGCCGGAATTTTGATATGAATTTTGCGCTGCCGCTTGACTTGCCCGCTTCCGCCGCAGGTGGTACACCGCTCGCGGACGATTTTGCCGCGCCCGCCGCAAGCGGAGCAGACGCGCCGGTTCACGATCCGGCCGAACGGCGTGTTCTGGGCGATCTCCTGCTGCCCGGTGCCGCGGCAGACGGAGCACGTCTCCGGCCTCGTGCCCGGCTTCGCGCCGCTGCCGTGGCAAGTATCGCAAGTCTCGGTCCGCGGAATCGTAATGTCGGTTTCTTTGCCGAACACCGCTTCCTTGAACTCGATGGTCAACGTATACTGCAGGTCGTTGCCGCGCTGCGGCGCGTTCGGATCGCGGCGGCCGCCGCCGCCGAAAAACATGTCGAAAATGTCGCCGAAGCCGCCGAAGTCCGCGCCGCTGAAGCCGCCCGCGCCGCCGCCGAAGCCGGCCGCCGGATCCTCGTGGCCGAATTGGTCGTAACGGGCGCGCTTCTGGTCGTCGCTCAGCACGTCGTACGCTTCTTTGACTTCCTTGAATTTGGCTTCCGCGTCGGGCGCCTTATTGACGTCGGGATGGTATTCGCGGGCCAGCTTGCGGTAAGCCTTCTTGATTTCTTCCGCGGAGGCGTTCCGGGGTACGCCGAGCACTTCGTAGTAGTCCCTTTTGTCCGCCACTCCTCCACCTCCTCATGACGAAAGCCAAAGCCGGGATGTGCCCGCTTTGACTTTCAACGCCCGCTTAATTTTTGTTATTGTCGTCAACCACTTCGTAATCGGCGTCGACGACATTGTCCTTCCGGGCCGCGCCGGCATCTCCGCCGGCCGAGCCCGCCGCTCCGGAGCCGGCTTGCGCGCCTTGCGCATTCCCGGCCGTCTGCTGGTACAGCTTGACGGACAACTGCTGCACGATCTGCGTCAACTCTTCGGTAGCCGACTTGATTTCGTCCAAATTGTCTTTTTCCAGCGCCTTCTTGACCTTGTCTTTCGCTTCGTTGGCCTTCTGAACTTCGCCGGCATCGACTTTGTCGCCCAAATCTTTCAGCGTCTTCTCGACGGTATAGACGAGCTGGTCGGCCGCATTTTTGGCTTCGGCGAGCTCGCGGCGCTTCCGGTCCTCTTCGGCATGCAGTTCGGCTTCCTTCTGCATGCGCTCGATCTCTTCCTTGCTGAGGCCGCTGGACGACGTGATGGTGATTTTCTGGCTTTTGCCCGTCCCTTTGTCGAGCGCCGACACGTTTACAATGCCGTTGGCGTCGATGTCGAAAGTGACTTCGATTTGCGGAACGCCTCGCGGCGCCGGAGGGATGTCGCTCAGAATAAACCGGCCGAGCGTTTTGTTGTCGCGGGCCATGGCGCGCTCGCCCTGCAGCACGTGGATTTCCACTTGCGTCTGATTGTCGGCGAACGTGGAGAAAATTTGGGACTTGCTGGTCGGAATCGTCGTGTTCCGCTCGATCATTTTGGTCATGACGCCGCCGGCCGTCTCGATCCCGAGAGACAGCGGCGTAACGTCGAGCAGCACGACGTCTTTGACGTCGCCGGTCAGCACGCCGGCCTGCACCGCGGCGCCGAGGGCCACGACTTCGTCCGGGTTGACCCCTTTATGCGGTTCTTTGCCGATCAGCTTCTTGATCGCTTCCTGAACGGCCGGAATCCGCGTCGACCCGCCGACCAGAACGACTTTGTCGATATCGGAAGCGGTCAGCCCGGCGTCGGACAGCGCTTGCCGGGTCGGACCCATCGTCCGCTCGACGAGGTGAGCGGTCAGCTCGTCGAATTTGGCGCGCGTCAAATTGATCTCCAGGTGCTGCGGAACGCCGTCGACGACGGTGATGAACGGAAGGGAGATCGTCGTCGACAGCACGCCGGAAAGTTCCTTTTTCGCTTTCTCGGCCGCGTCTTTGAGCCGCTGCACCGCCGCCCGGTCTTTCATCAGATCGACATTGTGCTCTTTTTTGAATTCGGACGCCAGCCAATCCATGATCGCCTGGTCGAAGTCATCTCCGCCGAGATGGTTGTCGCCGCTGGTCGCCTTGACTTCGAAGAAGCCGTCGCCCAGCTCGAGGATGCTGACGTCGAACGTGCCGCCGCCGAGGTCGAAGACGAGAATCGTTTGGTCTTCCGCTTTATCCAGTCCGTAGGCGAGAGCGGCCGCCGTCGGCTCGTTGACGATGCGCAACACTTCCAGGCCGGCGATGGCGCCCGCGTCCTTGGTGGCCTGGCGCTGGCTGTCGTTGAAATAGGCCGGCACGGTAATGACCGCCTGGGTTACGGGCTGTCCGAGATAGGCTTCCGCATCGGCTTTCAGCTTCTGCAGAATCATGGCGGAAATTTCCTGCGGCGTATAAGACTTGTCGCCGATGTTCACTTTGTAGTTGCTGCCCATGTGGCGCTTGATCGAAATGACGGTCCGGTCGGGGTTCGTGATCGCTTGCCGCTTCGCCGTCTCCCCGATAATCCGCTCGCCGTCTTTTTTGAAACCGACGACCGAAGGCGTCGTCCGATTTCCTTCCGCGTTGGGGATAACGACCGCTTCGCCGCCTTCCATAACGGCGACGCAAGAGTTGGTCGTCCCCAAATCGATACCGATGACTTTGCTCATAAATCGATGTCCTCCTCGCGACTCTGCTTCCATAACGGGCCGCCGCCGGAACGGCGGATCAGCCGCTCACTTTCACCATGGCGGGACGCAGCACTTTCTCTTTCAGCCAGTAGCCCGGCTGTACGACTTCCACGACGATGCCTTCCTCGTACTCGTCGGTTTCCACCCGCATGACCGCCTGGTGAAGCTCCGGGTCAAACGGCTGCCCGACCGCATCCATCGCTTTCAGCCCTTCCGCCTCCAGCACCTGCCAGAGCTGACGGTAAATCATGTCGACGCCTTTCGCGAATGCCCCGCTGTCCTGCTGCTCGCCGCCCACTTGCAGAGCGCGCTGAAAATTGTCCAGCACGGGGAGCAGCTGGCTGATCACTTTGAGGGATGCGTATTGGGTCAACTCTTCTTTCTCTTTGGCCGTCCGACGCCGGTAATTATCGAAATCGGCCTGCGCGCGCAAAAAGCGCTGATAATGCTCGTCGGCCAGGCGCTCCAGTTCCGCGATGCGCGGATCTTCGCCTTCCGCCGCCGGCTCGCCGGACGGTTCCGGCTCGGCGGCAGCAGGCTCCTCTCCCTGCTCGGGAACATCGCCGGGCCCTTCGTCGAGCGGTTCAGCCGCGGCCTGCTGGTCTTTATCCAAATCGTTCTCTTGCTCCTTCGTCTTGTCCGTCGTCACGCAGGGATTCACCTCCTTACCCTTCCACCCGGTTTTCGGGGATATACGGTCGTCAATTGTACCATTTCTCCAGCAGCGATTCCAGGTTCCGGGACACGTAGGACAGCAGCGTCATCACTTTGCTGTAGTCCATCCGGGTCGGGCCAAGGATACCGATCGTGCCGAGCGATTGCCCGTTCACCGAATAGGTGGCGGTAATAAAGCTGCACTGATTGGCCGCTTCCAAGCTGTTCTCGGTGCCGATCCGCACCTGGATGCCTTCCGGAACCGCGTGAAACAGCTGGAGCACCCTCGGCGTCTCCTCCAGCATTTCCAGAATCGACTTCACTTTGTCGACGTCCTTGAACTCCGGCTGGGACAGAATGTTGGTCGTTCCGCTGAGGAAAACCGTCGGCTCGCTCTCCTCGACCAGCGTCTGCTCCAGCATCGCCACGATCTTCTCGCAATGGTCGACGTACCGTCCGAGCTCTTTCGCCACCTCGGCATGCAGGCTCGCTTTCACTTTATGAAACGGAACGCCGCTGAGTTTGTTGTTCAGCAGATTGACAATGATTTGCAAATCGCTCGGGCGAATGCCTTCCGGAATAGTTACCGTCCGATGCTCGACGTGCCCCGTGTTGGTCACGATAATGGCAACCGCCGACTCATCGTTGATCGGCACCAGTTGGAAGTGTTTCAGCGTCGTGTTGAACATCTCGGGTCCGAGAACGATCGATGTATAATTCGTAAGCTGGGACAGCACGGTCGCCGCATGCTCGATGACGCCTTCCCAATGGTTGACCTTTTCCGCGAAAAACGCCCGAATTTTCCGGATGTCCTCTTCGGCGACTCCGCTCGGGCGGATCAAGTGGTCGACATAATAACGGTATCCTTTAATGGAAGGAACTCGTCCGGCGGAAGTGTGAGGCTGCTCCAACAGGCCCAGTTCTTCCAGATCGGCCATCTCGTTGCGGATGGTGGCCGGGCTGAACGAAACATCGCCCCTTTTGGAAATGCTTCGCGAGCCGACCGGCTCCGCGGAACGAATGTAATCGTCGACGATCGCTGTCAAAATCATGCGCTGACGTTCGCTCAGCATGCAAAAGCCTCCTCCCCTCTAGGTTCCGCCGTTAGCACTCAAAGATCATGAGTGCTAATCGTTAATACAAAAATACCAAACCGCCCCGGCCGTGTCAAGGACGTACCGGGATCGGTTCGGTTCGAAAACGCGCAAGATTGTGTGCTATTCGAGAACCCGCAACAGCGCGGTTTCGTCGCACCGGCTTTGCTTCGGGCAATGGACGCAGTCGGTCCACACCTTTTCCGGGAAAATCTCTTTGTCGACTACATGAAAGCCGTTTTTCTGAAAAAAGGACACCTGATAGGTGAGCGCCATCACTTTCGGCACGTTCTGGGCTCTCGCTTCCGCGATTAGCATGTCGACCATCCGGGTGCCGATTCCCTGCCCCTTGTATCCTTCCGCGATGCCGAGCGAGCGGATCTCCACGAGATCGCTGCCGAGCCGAAGCAGCGACCCGCAGCCGACGAGGCGGCCCTCATCCTCGGCGACGACAAAGCTGTCGATATGGCGGGTCAAAGCTTCCCGCGAGCGCGGCAGCATAATCCCTTTGTCCGCGTAATCCTGAATCAGCGCATGCAGCGCCTCGACATCGGCAACAGTGGCCTTGCGGCACTGGACGGTCACGACGGTTCCCTCTCTCCGGCTTCCTTTTGAAATGTACGAATAAATATACAACAATCCGAATGAATTCTCAAGTACCGAGCGACGAAGTCGGCTCGGAATGTGCAAGCGCGGGAAGCAACGCCGTGCGTTGCGGCGCGCTTGTGCTCGGTTACCGAGCGACGAAGTCGTCTCGGAATGTGCAACCCCATTTAGCGTTGCGAAGCAATCGCGGTGGGGTTGCGCTCGGCTACCGAGCGACGAAGTCGGCTCGGAATGTGCAAGCGCGGAAAGCAACGCCGTGCGTTGCGACGCGCTTGTGCTCGGTTACCGAGCGACGAAGTCGGCTCGGAATGTGCAACCCCATTCAGCGTTGCGAAGCAATCGCGGTGGGGTTGCGCTCGGCTACCGAGCGACGCAGTCGGCTCGGAATGTGCAAGCGCGGAAAGCAACGCCGTGCGTTGCGGCGCGCTTGTGCTCGGTTACCGAGCGACGAAGTCGGCTCGGAATGTGCAAACGCGGTAAGCAACGCTGTGCATTGCGTCGCGAGCTAGGTGCCGCCATGCGGCGCCGTGTCCCGCTCGAGCGCAGTCAGCCAGGCCAGCGCCTCCGCGTCGGTCCGCCCGCACATCTCCGGCGACGGCTTCAGCGACGCGCAGACCGCGGGGCGCTCCGGCCGGCCGAACAGCTTGCAGCGGTTGTCGTCCGTCAGTTGAACGCAGCGGACGCCGGCCGGCTTCCCGTCCGGCATGCCCGGAATCGGCGACGAGATGGAAGGCGCGATGCAGCAGGCCCCGCATCCGATCCGGCAATCCATACGCCAAGCCGCCTCCTTTCATTCCAGGAATGCGCCGAACACTTCGTTGCCGAGCGGAACGCCCTGCTCCGTGAGCCGATACCCGCCGCCGTCCGGCGTCGGTTCCAGCAGCCCCCGACCGGTCAGGCGTCGCAGCGCCGGCCCGAACGCCTCCTCCAGGGACGCGCCGCCGAACTGCCGGGCGAAATCGGCGCTGCGCACCCCGCTTGTCATCCGCAGGCCGACCATCATGAAGTCTTCCATGGCCTCCCGCATGGACACCCGGTGCTGCTCGAGCCGGGGCAGCCGCTCCCGGGCGGCGTCGATGTACGGCTGCACCCCCTTGATGTTGGCGTGCCGCCAGCCGAACGCATAGCCGTGGGCCCCGGCGCCGATCCCGTAATAGGGCTCGTTGCGCCAGTAGGTCGCGTTGTGCCGGCTTTCGAAGCCGGGGCGGGCGAAGTTGCTGATCTCATACTGGGCGCGGCCCGCTTCACTCAAGCGGCGGATCAGATGCAGATACATCTCCAGTTCCAGCTCTTCCTCCGGCAGCGGCAGCTCTCCCCGTTCATACAGCCGGTGGAATAGCGTGTTCTCCTCGATCTTCAGGCCGTACAGCGAATAATGCGGCAAATCGAGCTCCAGCGCGCGCTCGACGCTGTCCGCCAGCTGGGCGAGCGTCTGGCGGGGCAGGCCGAACATCAGGTCGATCGACAGGTTCGTGAAGCCGGCCTCCCGTGCCCAGCGGACGCTCTGCACGACATCCTTCGCTTCGTGGACGCGGCCGATGGCGGCCAGCAGCCCGTCGTCGAACGATTGCGCGCCGAAGCTGATCCGGTTGACGCCGCCTTCCCGCATCACCTCGAGCTTCTCCGGCTCGGTCGTGCCCGGGTTCGCCTCCATCGTGAACTCCGCGCCTTCGGCCAGCGGAAAATGCCGGCGCACCGCCGCCAGAAACCGGCGCATCTGCGCCGGCGTCAGCACCGTCGGCGTTCCGCCGCCGACGAACACCGTGTCGATCCGCTCCGGCGGCCACTGCGCCGCCGTGCGCTCCATCTCCCGCTCGAGCGCGTCCAGATAGGCGTCGATCGGCTGGCCCGCGGCGACGTAGGAGTTGAAATCGCAATAGTAGCATTTGTTCGTGCAGAAAGGGATATGAATGTACAGCGCCTTCGGCGTCCATCGGTGCAAAGGCGGAACCGGCGCTTCCATCGCGGCATGCAGCTCCTTCCCCGTAAAGTTGCCGCCGCGCGGCGGCCAGCTTACTTGTCGTCGATCTGCAGCACGGCCATGAACGCTTCCTGGGGCACCTCGACGCTGCCGACCTGCTTCATCCGCTTCTTGCCTTCCTTCTGCTTCTCCAGCAGCTTCCGCTTCCGGGTAATGTCGCCCCCGTAGCACTTGGACAGCACGTTTTTGCGCAGCGCCTTGATCGTCTCGCGGGCGACCACCTTCTGGCCGATCGCCGCCTGCACCGGCACTTCGAACATTTGCCGCGGAATGAGCTCTTTCAGCTTCTCGCAGATGATCCGCCCGCGCGCGTAAGCCCGGTCGCGGTGCACGATGAACGACAGCGCGTCGACCTTCTCCCCGTTCAGCAAAATATCCATTTTGACCAGATTGGAAGGCCGGTAGCCGGCCAGCTCGTAGTCGAGCGAAGCATAGCCCTTCGTGCCCGATTTCAGTTGGTCGAAAAAGTCGTACACGATTTCCGCCAGCGGCATGTCGTACGACAGCGTCACCCGGTTTGTGTCCAAATACTGCATGTCGAGGAACGTCCCGCGCTTGCTCTGGCACAGTTCCATCACCGTTCCGACATAATCGTTCGGCACGATGATGGACGCCTTCACGTACGGCTCTTCGACGCGCTCGATCGCCCCCTGCTCCGGGTATTCGGACGGGTTCGAAATATCCAGGGTCTGCCCGTTCGTGAGCGTCACCCGGTAGACGACGCTCGGCGCGGTGGTGATCAGCGGAAGGTTGAATTCGCGCTCGATGCGCTCCTGAATGATCTCCATATGAAGCAAGCCGAGAAATCCGCACCGGAACCCGAAGCCGAGCGCCTGGGACGTCTCCGGCTCGTAGTGCAGGGAAGCGTCGTTCAGCTCCAGCTTCTCCAGCGCTTCGCGCAAATCTTCGTAGTCGGACGAATCGATCGGGTACAAGCCGCAGAACACCATCGGATTGATCCGGCGGTAGCCGGGCAGCGGCTCGTCCGTCGGCCGCCTTGCGTCCGTAATCGTATCGCCGACGCGGGTGTCTTTGACGTTCTTGATCGAGGCGCAGACGAAGCCGACGTCGCCGGGTCCGAGCCGGTCGACCGCGGTCGGCCGCGGGTTGAACGTGCCCAGCTCGACGACGTCGAACGAAGCACCGGTCGCCATGAATCGGATGCGCATGCCGGGCCGGATCTCGCCTTCCATGACGCGCACGTAGCAGACGACCCCTTTGTAGGCGTCGTAATGCGAGTCGAAGATGAGCGCCTTCAGCGGCGCATCCGGATCGCCCTGCGGCGGCGGCACTTTCCGCACCACCTGCTCCAAAATTTCTTTGATGCCGATGCCGTTTTTGGCCGAAGCCAGCACCGCGTCGCTCGCGTCGAGGCCGATGACGTCCTCGATTTCGCGCTTGACCCGCTCCGGCTCCGCGCTCGGCAAATCGATTTTGTTGATGACCGGGAAAATCTCCAGATTGTTGTCCAGCGCCAAATAGACGTTGGCGAGCGTCTGCGCCTCGATGCCCTGCGCCGCGTCGACGACGAGCAGCGCGCCTTCGCAGGCCGCGAGGCTGCGGGACACCTCGTACGTGAAGTCGACGTGCCCCGGGGTGTCGATCAAGTGCAGCGTATACGTCTCGCCGTCGTCCGCCTTGTACTTGAGACGGACCGCCTGCAGCTTGATCGTAATGCCGCGCTCCCGCTCCAAATCCATCGAATCGAGCACCTGGTCCTGCATTTCGCGCGAGGACAAAGCCCCGGTATATTCCAAAATCCGGTCGGCCAGCGTCGATTTGCCGTGGTCGATATGCGCGATGATGCAAAAATTCCGGATCAGACGTTGATTGCGTTCGTGATCTGCCATCGTTCCCCCCACCGAACCCTTGCGTCAAGTCTCTATTCCATCCATTATAGCAAGGGACGGAAGGTCCGGCAATCGACGCCGGGGCCCGGTGCTGCCGGGAATGGGACTCCCCGCGTGGCCGCAAGGCGCGGGCGAGACGCACCCGCACGCGCACCGAACGGCAAAAGCCGCGCCCTCAAGGCGCGGCCTGTTCCTCCGCCCGGTTGTACACGATTGGATTGAGCGGGCTGGCCGCCGGGTCTCCCGGCTTCAGTCCCGGGAACCACGCGGCGAGATCGTTCCGTCTGGCGCTGCTGTCCGGCTCCGCGACGGTCAACCCGTCGGCGATGTAGATGACCGTCATCACTTCGCGCATGCGGTCCGTCGGATTGGGCGGCGCGCTGTGCACGGTCCACCCCGAATGGAACGTGGCGTCGCCCGCGGCCATTGCCCCGTAGTTGATCTGCTCCAGCCCTTTGCTCTCGATGTATTCCTTCAGCGTCTTATGCGATTCGTCGGAGATGACCTGCCTGGAGATGTACCCGTTCCGATGGGTTCCGGACGCGAAAGTCATGGAGCCTACCTCCTCCGGAATGGGGACGAGCGGCATCCACATCGTAATCGTCTTGTCGGTGTCGAGCGGCCAGTAGATCTGGTCCTGGTGCCACGGCGTATGCCCTCCCCCCGGTTCCTTGAACAGCGCCTGATCGTGATAAATCCGTACGGCCGGCACCCCCATCAGTTCAGCCGCCGCCTTGGCGAACCGCCGGGCCAAGACGAAACGCTTCGCCTTTTCGCTCATTTGCCATAAATTGCTGATCTGGATAAACGCTTTTCCGTACGTGTCCCTCTCCTCTATCGGTTTGGTGTGGTAGTTGTGTTCCCGCACGAGATCGCTGATGACGCGCCGATAGACCGACACTTCGTCCGGCCTGGCCAAACCTCTGAGCAAAATATGCCCTTTCTGCCTGTAGCTTTCGATTTGTTCCGCGGTAAGCGGGTAGTCGTTCCGCATCTCCGGCAGATCCTGCAGTTCCGTCTGATCGCTCATTCCGGCAACCTCTTTTCTCGCTTGGATTTGATTTTAATTGTAGAATGACGGAACGGCGTGAATCATGATCTAAAATGCTGATATAATTGTAAAAAATGACTGAGAGAACGGATGCGTGTTGACATGAACATCGCCGATTTCATCCAGCGGACGCCCGTCGTCCCCTACATCCGGGAAGGCGGTTATGCCGTCCGGAAAGCCTACTATTTTCCGCCCCGCCGGCTGCTCGATTATTTGTTGATCCACGTTCGCAAAGGTCCGCTGATCGTCAATGCGGACGGGCGGGAACTGGTTCTGGAAGATGGCGATTTCTGCCTGCTTCAGCCGGGAACGGCGCACGATCTGCGGGCCGATTCCGACAACGAGACTCCGTTCGTGCACATGGATTTCTTTTACAACCCCCTGCGCGAGAGAAGTTTTCCGACCCGTCCCGGCCAGCTCGATTTAAGCCCCTATCTCGATTTGATGCAGCCGCGGCTCAACGACCTGGAAGGAATCCGCGTGCCGCTTCGGTTTCATCCTTCGCAGCCGATGGTCCTTCGCAGCCAATTGCTCAAACTGATTGACTGCTGGCTCTCCTCGGATCCGATCCGCCTGCTGGAAGCGCAAGCGGTCGCCACCCAGCTTGTGCACGCCCTGATCGAGGATCACCGGACGGATTCCCAGCTGCAGCCGGCGTCCGAAAGGCTGTTCCGATGGGTTCCTTCCTATTTCTCCTTCCGCCTGGCCGAACCGCTGACGCTGAAGGAGATGGCCGATCGGGCCCACCTGTCGGTCTCCCGGTTCCGGGACGTGTTCAAAAAGGAGTTCGGCATGCCTCCCCATCAATATTTGATCCATCTGCGCATCGAACATGCCAAGGAACTGCTTGTCCATACCGATTATTCGCTGATGCAGATCGCCGAATTTTGCGGCTTCTCCAACGTCAACCACTTCTGCCATACGTTCCGCAAGCGCACCGGCCGGACCGCCGCGTCCTACCGCAAAAAGCCTGTTGAGTAAGCACTCGACAGGCTTTTCAATCCGAAGCTATAGGATTCGAAGGTCGCAACCGGGACCCCGTTCGGCCCGGCGGCCGTCATTCCGTCCCAGTTCGCTTAATAGAATAGAAACCTTCGTCTCGGGGATCACCCCGGATTGCCTGCTGCCCCAGACGTACACGGCGGCATCGTTGAATCCCGCCTGCAGTCAATTCGCCGCCTGGTCGAACAGATGGGCCACCATCCGGATGCCTTCCTTCGATAGATCGTGCAGCACTTCGCCCGTCTTGCCGGCGATCCGGTCGACGACAGCCTCTTTGCCGAACCGGGGGATGACCGGCTCGTCCGGGTTGTCGAAGGCGATGCCTTCCGGTTCCCGCGCATAATAGCGCGAGCTTCGGCCCGAAGCGCTCCCGTTCTCCGCGCTTTTGGCGTCCGGCTTCACCGCAGACGCATCGTCCGCCGCCGGCCCGTAGCCGCTCCCGTCTTCCGCCGTCGCGCCCGGGTTGTCCAACGGGCCGTACACCCGCTGGATTCCGCTGCCCGCCAGATCCATCCCGTACAGCACCGCGAAGGCGACCACCCCCGCAAGCAGCATCAGCTTGATCGAATCCCGCCGCATCCTCCGTTTCCTCCTTTCTCTACGATTTAATCGTTAAGAAGCGGTTTTGTCCGTTTGCCCCGATTGGCCCGCCTTCTCCGCTCCCTGGCTCTTCCAGTACAAATCGGCGATCACGTCGGCCAGCACGTCCGCCGTCCGGTAGCATTCCTCCAGCGTATTGTCGACGCCGCCGATCTCGATCAGCACGCTGTCCGGCGCGACGGACTGGTTGTATTCGCCGTTCCCGTTAGCAGCAGTTTTGCCCCAAATGCCGCGGGATAGACCCGGATAAGACTTCTCCAGCGCTTCGTGAATGGCGTTCGCGAACGCTTCGTTCTCTTTCCAATGGGGATTGCGGTGGCCGATAATAAAATAGACTTGCGCGTAGTCCTTGCCGCCGATCGTGGCCGTCGTCTCGTTGCGGTGCTGCGAATCGCGGTGGATGTCGAAGAAATACTTCAGGCCGGCGTTGTCCGCCATCGCTTGCCGCAACGTTTGCAGCGAGTATTTATAGGAATAATTCCAGTTGTAGTTCGAGATCGTCGACGCGTAGTCCTGACTGGAGTGAACGGTGCCGATTCCCTTCTCCTCCAGCTTCTTCGCCAACCGGCTGCCGACCAGCGTCACGTTGATTTTGCTGGAATTCGGATCCTTCGTGCCGGCGGGAAGCTCGGGAAACCAGGACTCCCGGTTGTGCGAATGGTAGATGAACACCACTTTCTGTCCCTGCGTCGTTTTCGGGTGGTCCGCGCCGCTCGCGCCGTTCCCGGTTCCGGTCTGCGAGCCGGACCCGTCCGCGGACGGCGGTTCGGAAGCTTTCGGCGGCGCGGAAGAGCCGCCGTCTTTCGGTTCTCCCGAGGGCGGGCCGGAATCCGGGCTTGCGGCGTCCTCCCCTTGGCCGAGCGGACCCCGATCCTCCGGCGCGCTGCCCGCTCCGCCGCCGGAGCCCGGCCGCAGCAGCACCGCGTCGTCGCCGGGGTCGCCCGGCATTTCCGCGGCCAGCAGGCTTTTCGGATCGTCCGGATTGAGGTCGGTCAGAAACCGGATCAGAAACGACCCCATCTGCGCGGTAGAAATCGCGTTTTCCGTCTGGCGGGACTGCATCAGCGGCAGTTCGAGCCCGAGCAGCGAAGCGAAGAATGAGCCGGATACCGATGCGGCGAAACCTTTCATCGATTGAACGGGAGAGACGGCAAGCGAATTTTGGACGATGCCTCCCAGCCCGAGCATGACGAACACGACCATCGAGAAAAAGCTGAGAGCGAAGTAAGCGCGCCCGGTAACCAGCATGTGCCTGAGACGAATGCGCAGCAGCGGGTTGCGCAGCATTCGGGCGATTCTTTTCATCGGACATCCTCCCCTGTCACCCTATCAAGCGAACTCTTTCTTTTCACCGGATAATCCATAGGTATGAGAGAATGAGAGATGATAGAACCGCACGCGTCGAAAGTTTCATAGAAATCGAGCGACGAAGTCGTCTCGATATGTGCCATCGCGGAAAGTAATGCCGAGCATTGCGGCGCGATGGTGCGCATTAATCGAGCGACATCGCAAAAAGCAGTGCCGGGTCTTGCGGTGCGATGCCGCGCATGAAAAAAAAGACCTTCCGGAACGTCCCGGAAGGCCTTGCGCGAACCGGCCGCAGGCGGGCTCTAGTAGCCCAGTTCCTTACGGGCAGCCGCCCACTTTTTGTTCAGATCGTCGAACGCTTTGCCCAAATCTTTCGCCACGATCAGCTCCTGGTCGACGGCTCCGGTGCCGAGCGGAATCTCGGCTTTGTTGGCGATCTCGTTGAAGCGCGGGTCGACCGGCTGGCTCTCGATGAACGTCGGGTTGAACGACTTGAACTCGGTCATCTGCGGAACGGCCGACGTTTTCGATTTGACGATCGGCATCATGCCGGAATCGTCCTGGTAGCCCGACTCTTTGACGAAAAATTCGACCCAGGCCATGGCGAGCTCCTTGTTTTTGCTGTTTTTGCTGACGCCGATGTAGTAGTCTCCGCCGAGCGGGGCGTTGTACTTGCCGCTGTTGTCGTACGGCAGCGGGAAAAATCCGATGTCTTCGGACTTGCCGCCTGCCCCGATGATCTGCGGAATGACCCAGTTGCCGAGGAAATACATGCCGGCTTGGCCGGAGGCGATGATGCCCTTGGACATCTCCCAGTTGTTCGTGGACAGGTCCTTCTCCACCCAGCCGTTCTCCACGAACTTGCGGGCGATCTGGATCAGGGTGCCCCACGGGCCGTCGACGGTGAACGGTTCGTCTTTCGAGATAAGCGTATCGGTCCACTTGGCGTCGCCGGCGACGGTCGTGTAGAAGTTCTCGCCCCAGTTCGAGACCGGCCATTGCGCGCCGTAGTTCATGTACAGCGGGATGATGCCGGCGTCCTTCAGCTTCCGCGCCGCGGCGTACAGTTCGTCCAGCGTCGTCGGCACCTTGTCGATGCCGGCTTTCTCGAACGCGCGCTTGTTGTAGACGATGCCGGTCGTATTGACGCCGGTCGTAATGCCGTACCGTTTGCCTTCGTACGCGTCGTAGTCGGCGAAGTAGACATCTTCGAACAGCGAATCCGGCAGCGGCTCGTAATATTTCGGCATTTCGCTCGTCGGCAGGCCGCTGTCGATCATGTTGACGTCGCCGGCTTCGCCGGTCGTCAGGCGCACCTTGATGTCGGTGGCGTAGTTGGTCAAGCCTTCGAACTCGACCTTGGCGTTCGGGTACTTCTCCTGGAACTTTTTCAAATACCGGTCCATCGTGCCGTCGTTGACCATGTCCGTCCGGTGCGTCAACACTTTGATCGTTCCGCTTAAGTCGGCGTTTCCGCCGGCGCTGCCGGAAGCCGACGCGGATGCCGTCCCGGAAGCGGACGGCGCTTCCGAAGCGGAACCCGACGGCGAAGCCGAGCCGCCGTTTTTGTTTCCGCCGCAGGCGGCCAGGACGGCTGCCATGAGCAGAAGGGCCATGCTGAGCATCAGGCTTTTCTTCATCTGATCTACCCCCGTATCCAGGAATGAAGGCGTCTCATTGACACCGCTTTCATCCCCTGATTATAAACATCCGCCAGGGCGATAAAAGGAACTGGTTTTGTTTTTCTTGTCGTCAATTATGATAACAAAACCTAACGTTCGTTTACGGGCAAAGCCAAAATCGGCTTCGGTCCCGCATCAGCGGTGAACCGAAGCCGACGGGCGGAGAATGAACTCGCCGGACTGCAATATTTTCTCCATCGGCGCGTCCGGGCGGGCGATTCGCCACAGCAGCGTCTCCACCGCCCTGCGGCCGAGCGCTTCCTTGTCGACGCGGACGGTGGCGAGCGGCGGCTGCGCCCGGGCGGCATCCTCGATGTCGTCGAAGCCGACGACCGAGCAGCGGCCGGGAATGTCCACGCCGAGCTTCATCAGCGCCGTCATGACGCACAGCGCGATCGAATCGTTGGCGCAGACGAAAGCGGTCGGCAGCCGATCCTGCGCTTTCATCCGTCCCAATATGATCCCGAGCGACTCCGTCATTTCCGAGCGGTTCTCCCCCTCGAGCGACAGCAGATCGGGCTCCTGCTCCGGCTTCGCTTCCCGCTCCTCCAGCATCAAGCGGAAGCCGATCCACCGGTCGTAAAAGCTGCGGGCATATCGGACGTTGCCGACGAACTGCAGCCGGCGGTGGCCGTTGTCCAGCAGGAAACGGGTCGCCCGGCGAACGCATTCGGCATTGTTGACGAACAGGACATCGCACGGAATGAGCGGATCTTCATGGTCCACCAGCACGAACGGAAGTTCCAGATGGCGGATTTCCAGCAGCATCCGGTTGGAGACGAACCCGACGCCGATCAGGCCGCGCACCGCGGACGGACGGATCCGCCGGGCGAGGGAGTCGGCCCGGGGCTCGGCGGCGATGATCATGCCGAGCCCGTGCGCTTCCAGCCCTGAAACGATGCCGTCGACGATCGGTCCCCAGTACAGGGATTGGCGGTCCTGGTACCGGACGTTCGGCAGCAACACCATCACGGTGTCGCCCTCGGCCGCGCCAGCCGCGGCCGGCGCCGTTCCGGCCGCTGCATGGCCGTGCCGCCGGGCGAAGTAGCCAAGCTGCGAGGCGGCCTCGACAATTTTCCGGCGCGTTTCGTCGCTGACCCCGGGCTGTCCGGCCAGCGCCTTGGAGACGGCGAATTTGGACACGCCGACGTAATCGGCGATCTGCTGCATCGACACTTTTTGCCGCATACCGATTCCCCCCGCTATGCGCCATGATTGCATGGGGCTACGATCCGTCCGCTATTTGACCGCCCCGCTCACCACCCCGGCGAAAATATACCGCTGCAGGAACAGAAACAGCACGATCGTCGGCAGGAAAATGAGCAGAATCCCGGCCGAAATGACGTTGAGCTGGGCCTGGTTCGGTCCGACGAACGAATAGATGGCGGTCGAGACGACGCGCAGCTCTTGGCTCGGCATGTAGAGGTAGGGCGTGTAGAAATCGTTGTAGATGCCGATCGTCTTCAGGATGACGAGCGTCGCCGTAGCCGGCGCGAGCAGCGGAAAAATGACCGACCGGTATATCCGGAACAGCGAGGCGCCTTCGATCATTGCGCTTTCGTCCAGGTCCCGCGGAATGCTGCCCACGAATTGCAGGTAAATGATGATCTGCAGCACGTCGGCTCCGATATAGAGCAGGATCGGCGCGAATATATGGTCGTAGGCGCCGAAAAACTTGATGACGCTGAACGTCGCCACTTGCGTCGTAATGACCGGGATCACCTGGGCGACAAGGTACAGGGCGAAAATCGCCTTGCGCAGCTTGAATTCGAACCGGCCGAGCGCGTAGGCGACCATCGTGCCGATCAGGACGTTGATCCCGACCGACACCACCAGCACGATCAGCGTGTTGCGGAAGCCGAGCCCGAGCTTGCCGACCTCGATCACCCGCCGGAAATTGTCGAAGTTCAGGAAGTTTTCGGGCAGCCGGAGTCCGGACTGGTAATATTCGGCCTGCGTCTTGAAAGCGCCGATCAGGACGGAGTACAGCGGGAACAGCACGACGAACGAGGCGGCGATCAGCGAGGCGTACTTGAGCGTTCGAATCCAGACAGGTTCCCGGTTCATCGCGCTTTCTCCTCCCTGAACAGCAGTTTCCGCTGAATGTAGATGAACAGCAGCACGATCATCAGCAGGACGACCGCCATTGCCGACGCCAGCCCCGCCTTCCGGAACTTGAACGCCATGTCGACGGTCGTGCTGACGAAAGTGCCGGTATCGTTCGCGCCGAGCATCATGATGTACGGGATGTCGAACACTTCGAGCGCCCCGGTCAGCGTCAAAATCATCATCAGCTCGATCACCCTGCGGATGCTCGGCACCGTGATGTGGCGGAAGCTCTGCCAGCCGGACGCGCCGTCGATGGCGGCCGATTCGTACAGATCTTCGGGGATCGATTGCAGCGCCCCGATGAAAATGACCATGTTCAGCCCCATGTACTTCCACATCGAAATAAAGGCGAGCGAAAAGTTGACAAGATGCGGATTGCCCAGCCATTGCTGCTGCCACGACGATAGGCCGACGGCAGCCAGAAACAGGTTGAGCGTGCCGTATTCGGCGTGGTACACGTTCCGGAACATGATGACCGTCGCCACGCTGTGCAGCACATAAGGCAGAAACAACAGCCCGCGGAACACGTTGCGTCCCCGCAGCTTGCGCGACAGAATGACGGCGAAATAAAGCGCGAGGGCGGTTTGCACCAGGCCGCCGACGAAATAGTAGGCGTTGTTTTTGAACACGCCGAAAATTTCCGGACGCGTGAAAATTTCCTTGTAGTTGGCCAGCCCGACGCCGTGCATCTCCCAGCCGATGCCCGTCCAGTCGGTCAGACTGTAGTAAAGGAGAGACACGGCGGGATAATACGAAAACGTAAGCAGCAGCAGGACGGGAACGGTCAGAAAGCCGAACAGAATCATATATTTCTGCGTCTTGTAGCTGAAGCGGACCATCCGATTCCCTCCCAGATCCGGGTTCTATTTGACACCGCTTACATCATTATAAAAAATCGGGCGGCCGTTTTTAATGCGCTCTGTTTGTTTTCCTTGTCTTTATTTTGGATAACGATTACCTAACGCGCTCCCGGTACTCCCGTGGCGTCATCCCCACCACTTTCTTGAACAGCTTGTTGAAATAGGCCGGGTCGGGGTAGCCGACCCGCTCGCCCGCCTCGTACGTTTTCAGCCGCGGGTCGCCGCGCAGCATCTCCTTGGCCCGTTCGATCCGCACCGAGATGATATAGTCCGTGATCGTCTCCCCGGTCTCGGTCTTGAACAGCTTGCTCAAGTAGCTCGGCGTCAGGTAGACTTTTTCGGCCAGCCGGTGCAGTTCGAGCTCTTCGGCGTAATGTTCCCGGATGTAGGCCTTGACCGTTTCCACCGGCCGGTTGTGCGGCTGGGCTTCGCGGATGCGGTCCAGCATCCGCCCGAGCGAGCGCGTCAGCGCCGCGCTGAACGCGGTCCAGTCCGGATACCGCTGCGGGGACAGGGGCAACGGCTCGTCTTCGCCGTCCGGTGCGGAGGGCCGGCGCTTCAGCCATTCTCCCCGGACGGCGGCGGCGATGGCGGAGCAGGCTTCGGCCAGGCTGTCCCAGGCCAGCTTCCGGCTGGCGGCTTCGCGCAGCCAGGCGCAGACGGCCGCCTCCGCGCGGCCGGTATCGAGCGTTTGCAGCGCCGGACGCAGCTCCCCGTCCACCATCCGGTACAGCGCATGCAGGCCGTCGCCTCGCTTCTCGCCGCCGCTCTCGGCTTCGCCGATCGCGCGGCTGCCCGGCTCGTACCACGCCCGCTGCATCGCCGCTTCCGCCCGGCGCCAACTGTCTTGCAGCCAGGCCGCGCCCTGGACGACGCCGCTGATCCCGAGCCGCGCCCGCGCGCCGGCCGGCAGGCGCATGAGCAGCGCCATGGCGAGCTCTTTCGGCGTGCCGGCGTCGTCTCCTTCGCCGATCGCCGCAACCAGCATGAAGCAGCCCAGCTCCCGCGGCACCAGCCGGAACTCGCGGTTCCAGGCCGACGCCAGCCCGCGCAGCTCGTCGGCCGAAAGCGCCGGAGCGCAGAGCAGCGCCATCGCCGCGTAATGTCCGCGGAACAGCCCCGACCGCTCCAGCTCGCGCTCGGCTTCCCGCTGCCGCGCCTCGTCCGCGGGATGAGCCCCGCCGCCAAGCAGCGTGCGGAGGCACTCCATCTCGGCCGGCGTCGGCAGGCCGTTTCCCTGCCCGACCTTCTCCCGCACCCGCGCCAGAAGTTGGACCAAATCCGGCATCGACACCGGCTTGAGCAAATATTCCTCCACCCCGAGACGGATCGCCTGCCGCGCGAAGTCGAAATCGTCGAAACCGCTGACGATGGCGAACTTGATGCCGGGTCTTGCCGCCTGCACCCGCTCGATGAGCTGCAGCCCGCTCATCTGCGGCATTTTGATGTCGGTGATGACCAGATCGGGCGAAATCCGGTCGAGTTGCTCCAGCAGCTCCCGACCGCTCTCGAACGCGCCGACGACCCGGCAATCGGCGTCGGCCTGCGCAATCAGCTTGGCCAAGCCGAGGCGGATCCGCTCCTCGTCGTCGACGACCGCGATGTCAAGCATCCCGTTTCCTCCCTTCCGCGCTTTCCTGGCTGACCCGGCCGGGCAGCCGGACCGTGACCGACGTTCCTTGCCCCGGCGCGCTGTCGATGGTCAGACCGTAGTCCTCCCCGTACCTCAGCTTCAGACGCTCGTGCACGTTCTGCAGTCCGATGCCGCGTCCGCCCGACGGCTCGCGGCCAAAGCTTCTCAAATTGTCCAGCGTAAGCGCATCCATGCCGACGCCGTCATCCTCCACGATGAACAGATGATCCCCTTTTTCCATCCGGTAGCGGATCGCGATCGTCATCGGCGCGCGGCCTTCGTCCAGCCCGTGGTAGACGGCGTTCTCGACGATCGGCTGAAACAGCAGCTTCATGACGGCCATCTTCGGCGCGTCGCCCGGAAGCTCCAGCGCAAAGCGGCGGCCGTAACGGTAATTGAGCAGATGCACGTACATGCGCAGATGTTCCCATTCCTGCTCCAGCGGCACCGTCTCCGTACCGGCATGAATGCTGTAGCGCAGCAGCTTGCCGAGCAGGTGGGCCATGTCGCCGACTTCGGCGTCGTCGTGCAGCACCGCGGTCATCCGGATCGACTCCAGCGTGTTGTAGATAAAATGCGGATTGATCTGCCGCTGCAGCGACTCCAGCTCCACTTCCTTCTTCCGCTGCTCGATCCGGTGGATGTCGTCGATCAGCGACTTCACCCGGTCGATCATCCGGTTGAACGCGCCGCCGACCAGCCCCGCCTCGTCCCGGCTGCGGACCGGAAATACCACGTTCAGGTTGCCCGTCTGCACCTCTTTCATCAGCCGGACGAGCGATCGCAGCGGGCGGGTCAAAGCGAATATGAGCCAGAACGAGATCGCCATCGCGAAGCAGACGATGGCCACGGCGGCCGCAACGGTGAAATTGCGGATGCGCAGCGCGCCCGCCATCAACTGTTTCTCGGGAATCGTGATGAGCACCCGCCAGCCCGTCGTTTCCGACTGGCGGTAAATCGTCAGCACCCGCTCCCCGTTCACGATCGCGTGGAAGCTGCCGCGGGCCTCTTTGGCGTTGGCGAGCAGATCGCTTTGCGTATAGTTTTGCCCCAAATATTTTTTCTCGCTGTCGTAGATGACCTGCCCGTCGCTGTCGACGATCAGCGTCGTCCCTTGCGTCGCCTGATCCAGGTCTTTGACGATATTTTCGATGACGCCGATATTGGCGTCTACGGCGATCGTGCCGAGCGGCCGGAAGGAAGTGTCGATGATCCGGCGGACGACCGTAAAGACGTAGCGCTTGGAGTTGACCCGCTCCGTCACTTCCTGCGTGCTGACCAGCACCGGCGCCCCGTTGGCGCTTGCCGCCAGCCGCTCCCAGCTCGGGTACACGCTCGCCAAATCCGAGCGGACGCCGGAACTTTTGACCGCGAAATAAGCGTGGCCGTAGAGGTCGAACAAATAGACCGTATTTGTCCCTTGCTTGATATTGTTCATGAAATAAATGCTGTTTTCCACTTGCCGCTGAATGTTCAGGCGCATCAGTTCCTCTTCGGACAGCACGCCTTTTGCGCCGCCCGCGGACGGTATCCTCGGCTCCTCGTAGAAATGGTTGGACATTTTCAGGCCCGCTTTGATTTCGTCCAAATACGACGGAATGATCGAAATCTTCTTCATGTCTTCGATATAGTCGTCCAGCTTCCCGACCATTTTGTCCGACACCTGCAGCGCATACGTCACCGTATTGTCCTCAATCGACTGCGAATAGCGGTTGGCCGAAAGATAGCTGAGCGCGCCGATCGGCAGCACGAGCAGGAACAGAAACACGGTGATCAGCTTGCTTTCCATCCGCCGGCCCGGCCACCTGAGCTTCGGCAGCGGGCGCGTTCCCCATCGCGGCATCCGGCTCTCTCCTTTCCGTCTTCGCGGAAACCCGGGATTGATGAACCTATTATACAACGCAAAAAGAGCTTTCCCGAAATGGTCGGGAAAGCTTCCGGCTGCCGAACGGACGGTCAATGGGTATAGGCCGCGACGTTGCTCGAATCGATCGCTTCGTGCAGGGCGGCATTCAGGCCGCTGGCGATGATGTTGGCGGTATCTTCCATGAACTGGTCGATTTCTTTCGGTGTGACGAGCAGGTCATGCCCGAGCGGCTGCAGCACTTCCCGGACGAGCTGCAGACGCTCCTCTTCCTTCATCGATTCGAGCACCCCGAACAGCGCCCCGGAATTCGGCGAATGCCGCTTCATGTGCGCCAGCATCATATCCATCGTATTGCCGACGATCGTCGAGGCGTAGACGACGGTCGGGATCCCGATGGCAACGCAGGGGACGCCGAGCGTTTCCCGCGTCAGGCCGCGCCGCTTGTTGCCGATGCCGGAACCGGGGTGAATGCCGGTGTCGGCGATTTGGATCGTCGTGTTGACCCTCTCCAGCGATTTGGCGGCGAGTGCGTCCACCGCGATGACGAGTTCCGGCCGGGCCTGTTTGACGATGCCCTGCACGATGTCGCTGGACTCGATGCCGGTCGTGCCGAGCACCCCCGGCGCGACCGCGCTGACCGGGCGGTAGCCCGGACGGACCTGGTCGCCCAACATTTCGAACAGATGGCGCGTGATCAGGATGTTCTCGACGACCAGCGGGCCGAGCGCGTCCGGCGTCACGTTCCAGTTGCCGAGGCCGACGACGAGGACGCTGCTCTTCGGAGACACGCCGATGCGGGACAGAAACGCCTCGAATTCCCGGGCGAACGCGGTCGCCACCCGGTCCTGCAGGTCGGCATCCCCTTGCCTTAAGCCCGGCACTTCCAGCGTTACGTAATGCCCGATCATTTTGCCGATCGCCTTCGCCCCCTCCTGTGTCTGAACGTGCATGCGGGTAATCGTAATGCCGTCCTGCCGCTCCGTTTCCGATTGGACGCCGGAAATCGGCTGACCTTGCGGCGACGCCATCTCATGCGCTTCCAGCGCCAGATCGGTCCGCGCCGCGTACAAATGGAGATCCGCTCGTTTCTGAATGGTGGCCAGCCCCTTTCTGATGACAGTTCTCAAGGCGGTTCTCGCGCATCGCTTCCCGCGATTGCGCACTCCGAGACGACTTCGTCGCTCGGTTTGCCGAGTGCAACCCCACCGCGATTGCTTCGCAACGCTGAATGGGGCTGCACGTTCCGAGACGACTGCGTCGCTCGGTTTGCCGAGCGCAATCGCGCCGCAATGCATGGCATGGCTTTCCGCGATTGCGCACTCCGAGACGACTTCGTCGCTCGGTGCCCGAGTGCAACCCCACCGCGATTGCTTCGCAACGCTGAATGGGGTTGCACATTCCGAGACGACTTCGTCGCTCGGTTACCCGAGCACGATCGCGCCGCAACGCACGGCGTTGCTTTCCGCGATCGTACATTCCGAGACGACTGCGTCGCTCGGTGCCCGAGCGCAACCCCACCGCGATTGCTTCGCAACGCTGAATGGGGTTGCACATTCCGAGACGACTTCGTCGCTCGGTTATGCCTTGCGTTTTAACCCCTGCCATGATAGAATGTTACAAGTTATGGGGAGAAATACCCGGTTTTTTTCAGGAGGTGATCTTCAGTGCCGAATATCAAATCCGCCATCAAACGGACCAAGACGAGTGAGAAGCGCCGCCTGCGCAACGCTTCGCAGAAATCCGCCCTGCGCACGGCCGTGAAACAAGCCGACCGGGCGATTGCCGGAACCGACGTCGCCGCGGCGCGGGAAGCGCTGCAGCTGGCGCAGAAGAAGCTGGACAAAGCCGTGACCAAAGGCCTTATTCACAAAAATGCCGCGGCCCGCAAAAAATCCCGTTTGGCCAAAAAACTGAACGCCATGTCCGCGCAGGGCTGACGCCCGGCGACAAATAAGGGGCTGACCGAATCGGTCAGCCCCTTTTGGCTTGTCGGGCCGCTTGCGGACCCGTTCAGCTTCCGCCCTCGGATCCGGTGCGAAGCAGAAACAACTCCAGCCCCATCGTTTTGTCCACGCGTCCGGTTTTCATCCCGTAATCGAGTTCGGCCAGGCGTTCGAGCAGCGATGCCAGCCGCTCCGCCGAAAAATGCCGGGCCTGGTCGGCCGTTACCTTGACGGCGTAAGGATGCATGCCGAGCTGGCCGGCCATCTGCTGGGGCGTGTAGCCCTGCCGGCCCAACTCCTTCACCTGGATCATCTGGCGGAACTGGCGGGCGAGCAGCGCGGCCAGCCGGATCGGCTCTTCCCGCTGCCGCAGCAGATCGTAATAAAGCGCCACCGCGCGGTCGGTGCGCAGCGCCGCAATCTCTTCCGTGAGCCGGAACACGCTTTGCTCCGTGCGGACCGGCACCAACTCGGCGACGGACGCCGCAGTGATACGGCCCCCGTCCCCGGCGCGCAGCGCGAGCTTGTCCGTTTCCGCAGCGAGCGCGGCCATGTCGGTGCCGACCCGGCGCAGCAGCTCTTCCGCCGCGTCCGGCTCCATGCTGCGGCCTTGATGACGGGCCCGCTTGCTCATCCACTGCAGCAGCTCCGGATGGCTCAGCGGAGCGAAACGGGCCGCGAATCCGCCTGCCTTGGCCGCTTTGACCAGCTTTTTGCGCTCGTCCAGCTTCTCTTGGGGAACGAGGAAGACGAGCACGGTCGTGTCCATCGGCTGCCCGATGTAGTCCAGCAGCCGTTCCGGCTTGTGCAAGGTCCGGGCCGATTCGCGTCCGGATCCGAACACCGTGCTGTCCCGCACCACGATCAGCTTGCGGGGGACGAGGAACGGCACCGTCTCCGCCTCGTCGACGATGGCGTCCAGCGGGGTTTCCGCCGTATCGAACCGGACGATCGCCATGTCGCGGTGCTCGGGCTCCGTTACGCATTCCGCCAGCCGATGAACGAAATCCTCCATCAAATAGGGTTCGGTTCCGAATCCGACATAAACGGGCCGAACGTTTCCTTCCCGCAGTTCCCGGAACCACATTTTCGCTTCCAACCGCGTCCCTCCTCACGATCTGCCCGGAAAGCGCCGAAAAACAAAGAGACCACGTCCTTTCCGGAGCGCGATCCCTTTGTCCTTGGACATCTATATCAACGTTCGCCGGCCGGCCCATGGCACCGGCGCGAACGACCGTGACATACGTCCGCCGGACGCGTTGACCTTTACACTATACCATACGCGGCTCCGCTTCAAAAGGTGCTTGCCGTCAACGCGGGGTTTCCGTTCCGGCCGCCACGTCCACGACGTAAGAAACGGACGTGCCGTCGGTATTGTTCCAGGTATATTGCAGTTTCGTACTGTCTTCGCTCCATACGACTTCCCCGACAGACCCTTCGCGCGCGGCCGATTGGAACTCGACGATGCCGCTCTCCGTTTTCACGATGAGCATCGCGCCGTTCTTCACCACAGCCTTCCGCGTGCCGTCCGGGGACGGCCATTCCGTCGGCTCGGCCATCAGCGAATAGGCCGGCGCTTGAATCTCCCCCGGTTGCGCGCCGTCGTCCGTCGGGTTCGAGGCGTCAGGGGATGCCTGCTCCCGATCGGGCTGCGTGCGGCCGTCCTGCGCGTCCGCGCCGTCCGGCCCGGAAGACGGCGACGGAGCGGCGGTCAGGCCGCGGGCCATCGGGCCGGATTCGGGTTCGGGGCTGCCATCCCCGGCGCCGGGATCGGCTGCCGGCGCCTTGTCGGACGGCTCGTCGCTCTTCTCAAGCGTCTTCGGTGAAGGCTCGGAAGACGGAGCGGGAGCCGCAGACGGAGCGGTCGACGGGGCTGCAGACGGGACGGCCGACGGGACGTCGGGAATGGGCTCCGGAAACTGCACGTTGCGCTTCGGCAACGATTTCGGCTCGCTTCCGTCGGCGCTTCCCGCCGCGCTGCTTTCTCCGTTCGTCCCGCTCCCGGCCTGCGAGCCGGCGTACCCGCCATCCATCGTCGACAGACCCGAAGCCTGGTCTTCGCTGCCGGGGAGAAGCCACGTTCTCGGGTTGTTCACGAGCAGCAATCCGATCACGACGCCCAGTGCAACGACGCCGGACACGCGCGTCAAGAGCGTCCGTCCCGGCCGCGCCGTGCGCGCCCGGCGCCTCGGAGGCAAGCCCGGCCGCGCGGTCTCGTCCCCGCTGTCCGCCGGATCCGGCTTCGGCTCGGGGCTCAGCTGCTCCAGTTGCGGCAAAATCGCGTCGACGAGGCTGATCTTCGGGACGACGCGGGGCAGCTGCTCGAGCTCGTTCGACAGCCTGCGCAGCTTCTCCAGCATGTCGGCGCAGTCCGGGCATGTTTGCACGTGTTCGTTCAGGAGCTTTTTTTCTTCGGCGCTCAGATCCCCATCCATATCCCGCTGCATCAGCTCCATCACCTCTTCGCAATTCATCCCCGGACACCACCTTTCTCATAGTCTCGAAGCAAACGCTGCAACTGCTGCCGGGCTCGAAACAAATAGGATTTGACCGTATTGAGCGGCAAATTCAACGACTCGGCGATTTCGTTATAGGAGAAGTCCTGCAAATACCGCAGCACCACCACGGTGCGATGATGGTCGGGCAGCCGGTTGATCGCCTCGCGGATGTCGTCGGAGGCGTAGGCCGACAGCACTTCCGCCTCCACGTTGTCCCCGGCCCGAAACACCAGGTCGTGCTCCTCGATCGATACGGAAGGGCGCCTGCGCCGGAACTTGTCGATGCAAATATTGGTTACGATTCGCTGCACCCAAGTTTGAAACTGGGCTTTTTCCTCATAGGAACGGATTTTGGTATAAATGCGGATGAGCGCTTCCTGGGAGGCGTCCATCGCGTCCTGTTCGTTATTGAGCAAATAATAAGCCGTTCGGTACACCTGATGCTCGATTTTCCGCAACAGGGACACCAAGGCTTCACGGTCTCCCGACTGAGCCGCCTTGATGAGCTCCGGCTCCACCACAGAAGCTCCTCCTCCCGTGCTACTTCCTAAACGCTTCTTTTCGGCAAAAGGTTGCAAAAACGTGGATTCGCGCATCCTTTTGCGCTTCCCGCCACGTCGGTCGGCACCTACAGTCTAGCAAAAAAAGCTTCGTTTGTCCCATGGACGTTTTATTCTTGTTTGATCCTTCGCTCCATCGAACCGTCCGGGCGGATGCGGTACTGCACTTCCCCGTTTCGGTCGGTGCGCCATACGGCGCTTCCGGCGTCCGACAGCCGCTCCAGCGTTTCCGCGGCCGGATGGCCGTACAGGTTGTTGCGGCCGACGGAAATGACCGTCTCTGCCGGACGCCAGCGCGCCAGCCACGCGCTTCCGGTCGACGTTCGGCTCCCGTGATGGCCGGCTTTCAGCACGTCGACCGGCGCCGCGTCCGGCGACGGCGGAGCCGTCTCGCGCAGAACTTGCGTTTCCCCCGGCTGGTCAAGGTCGCCCGGCAGCAGAAAAGCGCGTCCGTACACGGATAGGCGGGTCACGACGCTGCGGGTGTTCTGCTCGTCGACGAAGGGCAGGCCGTCCGCGGCGTCGTCCGCAACCGGTCCGAGAAACTTCAGCTCCGCGCTGCCGTCCAGCCGCCACCGCATGCCGGCGTGAACGGCGTATATCGGAATGCCGCGCGCCAGCGCCAAGCGGAACAGCTTCTCCACGCCGGCGGCGGACTTAAGCGTGCCGTTGAACAAAATCCGCCGGACGGGCACTTCCCGGATGACCGCCTCCGCGCCGCCGATATGGTCGGCGTCGAGATGCGTAAGCAGCAGCGCGTCCAGCCGGCGGACGCCCCGCTGGCGCAGCAGCGGAACGAGCACTTTGCGGCCCACTTCGAACGGGTCCCGCCGCTGCCGCCATTCGTCGCCGGGCTTGTGGAACGTGACCGTTCCACCCGCATCGATCAGCATGAAGCGTCCTCCGCCGGAGCGGATCAAAATGCTGTCGCCCTGGCCGACGTCGAGAAACATTACTTTCGCCGTCCGGTCGAGAAAAGCCGGCTGCCAGCCCCAGACGAGCCACAGCAGCCACAGGGCGGCGACGGAAGCGGCGGCGAACGCCCGCATCCGCCTCGTCCGGCGCTCCGGCGGCAAAACGCCGGCCGCCGCTGCGGGCTCGGGATGCAGCGGCCGGGTTTCCGGCTCCGGGCCGGTCGCTGCCCGTCCGGGCTTTCGCTCGAAACGCCGGCGCTGCTCCCGGCGGGTCCGTTCCATCCACTCGGCTTCCCGCCGGCGGTCGGCGGCTTTGCGGAGCAGCCAGGCCGTCAGGCCGATCAGTCCGTACGCGGCGACGACCCAGACCGGCTCGGGCTGGGGCCAGATCGTCCGCAGCGACGGGAAGCGCTCTGGCCAATGTACGATCCAGAACGTCATCCGGTTGCATACGGACGCCAGTTCCGCCGGATAGGCGCCGAGCGGCAGCCATATGCCGCCCAGCGCCACGGAGGCCATCCCCAGCGGCAGGACGATGAAGCTGATGAACGGCACAAGCAGCACGTTGGCCGCCAGGGACAACAGGTGAAACTGGTGAAAATAATAAACGGTCAGCGGAAACGAGACGATCTGCGCGGTCAGGGCGACCGCGATCGCGCTGCGCGCCCAGGCCGGGCGGATCGGAAGCCAGTCCGACGCGATCGGAACAAATAGCAGCAGCCCGGCCGTCACGGCAAAAGACAGCTGAAACCCGACGTCTTCCACCACGAGCGGATTCCATGCGGTCATCAGCACGGCGGCGGCCGCCAGCAGGTGCAGCCCGTTCTTGAGGCGTCCGGTGCGGGTCAGAAACAGCGCGATCATGCCCATGACGCAGGCGCGCACCGCGGACGGAGACGCCCCGGTCAGCAGCATGTAGACCGGCATCGAGGCGATCGCCAGGTCCAGGCACCGCTCGCGGGCCAGCCGCATCCAGGCCCCGATCCGCAGAATGAGAAGGACGACGACGCCTACATGCAGGCCGGAAATCGCCATCACATGCGTCAGTCCGAGCCGGGAAAAATCGTCGTACTGCGCGGGATCGACGTCGTTTTGAATGCCGGCGACCAGCCCTTTCATATACCCGGCCTCCTGTTCCGGGTACAGCCGGTCCATCAAAGCGCCGATGCGCTGCCGGACGGCGTCGGTCGCGCGCAGCGGCCAGACGCGGCACTTGACCGGACCCCGCAGCGGCTGCGCCGATTCCGCGCCTTTGGCGGCAAGCTGCAGATGAATGCGCTGCCGCTTCAGATAGGCGCGGTAATCGAACGCGCCGAAGTTGCCGGCCTCGTCCGGCAGCGCCAGCGTTCCGCGGATGCGGAGACGGTCGCCCCGCGCCCACGCTTCGACCGTCCCTATCTGCGAAGGGGAGGTCAGCCGCAGCCGGACCTCGATTTTCTCGCGCGCTTTCGCCGGGGAACCGTCCGGGCCGTCGCCGCCCGCGGATGTCCCGGGACCCTCCAGCAGGACGGTATCCGCGTCCAATTCGAAAGCGGCCATGTCGCCGTCCCGTTCCACCGGGGAAGCGATCCGGCCGGTCAGCACCGCACTTTGGCCGTCCGGCAGGGCAAGCAGGCCGGCCAGCGCGGATCGGTTGGACGCGTCCGCCCAGATTCGTTCCCCGGCCGACAGCGCCAGCGCGAGCAGGCAGAGCCCGAATTGCCGGCCCGACAGCCGGCCGGCCAGGGCGAACCCGGCCGCGGTCAGGACGGCGCCGGCCAGCGCCAGCCACGGCCCGGGCCCTTCGAGCAGCGGCCAGACCGCATTCCCCGCGATCCAGTACGCGGCAAACCATACGATGGGACGGCGCGACACGGCGCCCCTCCTTCCTCGGCGTCAAAAAAGAACCTCCCGGCCGCGCCAGCCGCGCGGCTACAAGAGGTTCTTCCCCTTTTCGATCCTGTCTGTTTTGCCAACTTCCTGCCCAAAATACGTCAGCTTTCATCCTGCACTTCCGTATCCGGCGGCGGAGTATAGCCCTCCAGCCGGCGGAAACGCAATCCTTTCATCCGCATGAGCGCTTCCACCTTGTCCAGGTCCTTCGGATAGGGACGATGGTAGACGATTTCCGCCACCCCGCTGTTGGCGAGCATATTGGCGCAAGTCCAGCACGGCTGGTCGGTGACGTAGACGGTGGAGCCTTCCCGGTCGATCCGGTCGGTGAACAGCAGCAGATTCTGCTCCGCGTGAATGGTGCGGATGCAGCGGTCCTTTTTGACCATCCCGCCCTCTTGGCCGGGCGCCGGTTCGTATTCCTCCACAATCATGCACCCGGCTTCGGAACAGTCCGGGACCCCCATCGGCGCCCCGTTGTACGCCGTTCCGAGCAGCTTTTTGCCTTGCACGAGCACGGCCCCCACATGGCGCCTCGGACAGCGGGAACGGGTCGAGACCATAAACGCGATATCCATAAAATAGGTATCCCAATCTTTGCGCACTTTTTGACGCATCGTCTGTGCCATCGCCGGCGATCCCCCCGTTTTTGGCCGCAGCGCGACCGCTTTGACAAATTAACGGAACTCCGTTCTCTTATTCCGCCGCAGCGCGGCTGTTTTGCCGAATTAGCGGAACTCCGTTCCTTTATTTCGCCGCAGCGCGGCTGTTTTGCCGAATTAGCGGAACTCCGTTCCCTTATTTCACCGCAGCGCGGCCGTTTTGCCGAATTAGCGGAACTCCGTTCCTTTATTTCGCCGCAGCGCGGCCTTTTTACCGAATTAGCGGAACTCCGTTCCCTTATTTCGCCGCAGCGCGGCTGTTTTGCCGAATTAGCGGAACTCCGTTCCCTTATTCCGCTGATGCCGCGTCAGCGGTACGGGAGTCCCGGCAACAAGGACATGGGACTCCGTCTTTCCTTATTCTCGCACATTTCGGCGCCCGGTGAAAGAGCCTGCCGTTTCAGCGTTGCGGGCCGGACGCCGGCTTGCCGACGGTGACCCGGTCGCGGATCTCCGCCAGCAGCTTCGGGCCGATCCCCTTCACCTCCAGCAGATCGTCCACAGAGCGAAAAGGGCCGTGCTGGCTGCGGTACTCCACGATGGCCCGCGCTTTGGCGGGACCGATCTTCGGCAGCGTGTCGAGCAGGCCGGCGTCGGCGGCGTTCAGGTCGATCCTCTGCGGCCCTTCGGCGGCTGCGGCTGCGGGTTCGGAAGCCTGCGCGGCTGCGGCAGAGGGCGCCGCTTGATTCGCCGAAGGCGTTGCGGGGGCGGCCGGAGCCTGCGGAATTCGATCCGCGGACGACGCTGCCGAGGCTGTGTCCGAAGGCTCGGCCTCCTTCGCCTTCGCCGGAAGCGGGTCGCCGCTCCCTGCGGCAGCGTCCAGCGCAGCGGCAAGCTTGGCGTTGACCGGCTGCCAATTCGGCGCCTGCCCGCCGCCCGGGCGCGGCCACAACGCCGCAGCCAGCAGCGTTCCGGCGGCCAACAGCGCGAGAACGGCCCAGCGATTCGCTCGGCTTGTCATTTTCGTCCCAACCTCCTTTCCAAGGGCTCGCTTTTATCCGTGATCCGCAGCGTCATATGGGTCAACCCGTCTTACATACAATGAGTTAGCAAGGTGCGACGAAGTCGTCTCCACCGTGCCATCGCAGCAAGCCATGCCAAGCATCGCGGTGCGCGATGGCGACGACGAAGCCAATGCGCGGAGGAGGGACAAAGATGAAAGTCGGCTTCATCGGGACGGGCAGCATGGGCAGCCTGCTGATCGAAGCGTTCGTGCGGTCCGGCGCGCTGCAGCCCGCGAATATCGTCGCCGCAACCCGCACTGCGTCCAGAGCGCAGCCGCTAGCCGAGCGGTTTCCCGGGCTCCGGATCGCCGCTTCGGGCGCAGCCGTCGCTGAGGAAGCCGACTGGGTCGTCGTGTGCGTCAAGCCGGCCGATTACCGCGCCGTGCTGGACGAGATCGGCCCCATTCTGAAGCCCGGGCAGATCGTCGTATCGATCACGAGCCCGGTACTGTTGGAGCAGCTGGAACGGCTTCTGCCCTGCAAAGTGGCGAAAATGGTTCCGAGCGTCGTCAACGCCGCCGGAGCCGGAGCCGTGCTCGCCATGTACGGAACGCGGCTGACCGAAGACGACCGCCGCGAACTGGGGCGCCTGTTCTCGGCGATCGGACGGCCGGTCGAAATCGACGAGCGGGACGTGCGGGTCGCGTCCGACTTGTCGAGCTGCGGCCCGGCGTTTATCGCATATTTGCTGGAGAGCTTCGTCGACGCTGCCGTCGAGACAGCCGGCATCGACCGGGAACTGGCCTCCTCGCTCGCGTGCGACATGCTGCTCGGCACCGCCCGTCTGCTGAAAGAAGGCACTTTCTCCCCGCGAGAGTTGCAGGCGAAGGTGAGCGTGCCGGGCGGCATTACCGCAATCGCGCTGGACATTTTGCGCCGGACGACCGCGGACGCCTTTCCGCAGGTGCTGCGAGCCACCCACCGCAAATTTGCGGAAGACCTGGCCAAGATGGAAGACGCGTTGGCGGAAAAGTGACCGGCGGCCTCGTGTAGCCATATCGGGCTTTGATAACGAACAGGGGCAGCCCCGTATCGGCTGCCCCTGTGCTTCAGTTGGCGACGATATTGACAAGCTTGCCTTTGACCGCGATCGTTTTGCGTATCGTTTTGCCTTCGGTCAGCGCTTTGACCTTCTCCAGCCCGAGCGCGACCTCGGTCATGCCCGCTTCGTCCAGATCGGACGGGATGCTGACGCGGTCTATGATTTTGCCGTTGACCTGCACGGCGATTTCCACTTCCGCATCGACCGTCAGCTTCGGATCGTAGTCCGGCCAAGGCACGTACGTGATCGTCCCGGTATGGCCCAGCCGCTCCCACAGCTCTTCGGCGATGTGCGGCGCGATCGGCGACAGCATCTGCACGAAGTTCTCCATCGCCCGCTTCGGCAGCACGTCGGCCTTGTAAGCCTCGTTGACGAAAACCATCAGTTGGCTGATCGCCGTATTGAAGCGCAGCGCTTCGTAGTCCTCGGTCACTTTTTTCAGCGTTTTGTGCCAAGTGCGCAGGAAGGAGCCTTCTCCCGGAATATCCCGGATTTTGGGGTTCAGCCGGCCGCTGTCGTCGACGAACAGCCGCCATACGCGGCCGAGAAACCGGTAAATCCCTTCGACCCCGTTCGTGTTCCACGGCTTCGTCGCCTCGAGCGGTCCCATGAACATCTCGTACATCCGCAGCGTATCGGCACCGTACTCGCTGACGATTTCGTCCGGGTTGATGACGTTGCCGCGCGACTTGGACATTTTCTCGCCGTTGGTGCCCAAAATCATGCCCTGGTTGACCAGCTTGCGGAACGGCTCCTTCGTCTCGACGACGCCGATGTCGTACAGCACCTTGTGCCAGAAGCGTGCGTACAGCAGGTGCAGCACCGCGTGCTCGGCTCCGCCGATGTACAGGTCGACCGGGAGCCATTCGCGCTGCTTCTCCTTGGAGCAGATCTCCTTGTCGTTGTGCGGATCGATAAACCGCAAATAGTACCAGCAGCTGCCGGCCCACTGCGGCATCGTATTCGTCTCGCGCCGCGCCCTGCGTCCCGTCGCCGGATCGGTCACGTACAGCCACTCCTCGACGTTGGCCAGCGGCGATTCGCCCGTACCCGACGGCTCGATTGCGTCGACTTCCGGCAGCAGCAGCGGCAGGTCCTCTTCCGGCACCGTCTCCATCGTGCCGTCCTCAAAGTGCAGCACCGGGATCGGCTCGCCCCAATAGCGCTGGCGGCTGAACAGCCAGTCGCGCAGCCGGTAGGTGACCTTGCGCTGCCCCTTGCCGTTCTCCTCCAGCCAGTCGATCATCCGCTCGATCGCGTCCTTCACGTTCAGCCCGTCCAGGAAGCCGGAACGGACGTGCGGTCCGTCGCCGGTGTACGCCCCTTTCGTCACGTCGCCGCCCTGCACCACTTCCACGATCGGCAGCCCGAACTTTTGCGCGAACTCCCAGTCGCGCTCATCGTGGCCGGGCACCGCCATGATCGCGCCGGTGCCGTACCCGCCGAGCACGTAATCGGCGATCCAGACCGGCACCTTCTCCCCGTTCACCGGGTTGATCGCGTACGCGCCGGTAAAGACGCCGGTTTTCTCCTTGGCCAGGTCGGTCCGCTCGAGGTCGCTCTTGCGCGCGGCCTGCTCGATGTACGCTTCGACGGCTTCCCGCTGCGCAGGAGTCGTGATCCGGCGCACCAGTTCGTGCTCGGGCGCGAGCACGCAATAGGTGGCGCCAAACAGCGTGTCCGGACGGGTCGTGAACACGGTGAAGGACGCGTCGTGCCCGTCGACGGGGAACGTCACCTCGGCCCCTTCCGATTTGCCGATCCAGTTGCGCTGCATTTCCTTAATGTTTTCGGGCCAGTCGAGTTCCTCAAGATCCTCCAGCAGCCGCTCGGCGTAGGCGGTGATCCGCAGCATCCATTGGCGCATCGGCTTGCGGATGACCGGATGACCGCCGCGCTCGCTCTTGCCGTCGATCACCTCTTCGTTCGCCAGCACCGTGCCAAGCGCCGGACACCAGTTGACGGGCACTTCCGCCACGTAGGCGAGCCCTCTTTTGTACAACTGGATAAAAATCCACTGCGTCCATTTGTAATAATCCGGATCGGTCGTGCTGAACTCGCGGTCCCAGTCGTACGAGAAGCCGAGCGACTTGATCTGGCGGCGGAAGTTGGCGATGTTCTCCGCCGTGATGTCCCGCGGATGGCGGCCGGTCTGCAGCGCGTACTGCTCGGCCGGCAGGCCGAACGCGTCCCATCCCATCGGGTGCAGCACGTTGTAGCCTTTCATCCGCTTGTAGCGGCTGACGATGTCGGTCGCCGTATAGCCTTCGGGATGGCCGACGTGCAGACCGGCCCCGGACGGGTACGGAAACATGTCGAGGGCGTAAAATTTCGGCTTGCCCGGATCTTCCGTCAGCTTGAACGTCTTATGCTCATCCCAGTAGCGCTGCCATTTCGGTTCGATCTTCTGCGGCTGGTAGCCGTTCTCCTGATGCTCGCTCATTGGTCGCAAATACCCCTTTCGATGATGCGGCGTTCGCCGCGGGAAAATAAAAAACTCCCGCCGCTAGCTTGTCGCTAGGGACGAGAGATGCTTTCCCGCGGTACCACCCTAATTGACGGTCGCCTTCAGGCGCCGTCCGCTTGGTCTTCTTATCGCGAAGTCACGCTCCGCTTGCCGGCCGCCGTTCGGCGCCGCTTATACGGAGAAGCTCCCAGGCGAGTTCGTCGTCCGCGCCGGCCGGCTTGCACCTTCCGCCGGCTCTCTGGGCGGCGCGTGAGCGACTACTGCTCCTGATCATCGCCGTCAATATGCCCTGATTATAACGATTCGCAGCAAAATTTGTCAAGTTGAACACGCCCCACGTCCCGCGTGAATGCGCCCGCGCGCCCCGTATGTCGCCCCGTTGTGTACGCCCCGTTAGCTTTCTTACAACGCGTTTGCCCGCTTCGGCAAGGCGACAATGTGCGGTTATGACAGCAAGCCCGGCAGCTATTATAGATCGCTTGTCCGTTTCATATCCTTTTCACACATTTTTCCTCATTTTCTCTCGTATTTACCGCCTAAACTGAAATTATCCCACATCAAAGGAGGCTGAAAAAGCATGAGCAAGTTGAAAGGATTCAAACCGAGCCTGATCGCCGGGATCACCGCGTTGACCGTTGTCGCCGGAGCAGGCAGCGCATTCGCCGCCGCAACGCCCGCCGCTTCCCAAAAAGCGAAAGCTGTCACCGGGACGCATGCTTCCGCTGCGGCGAAAGTCGCCAACGCCGCCAAATCGACGGCTAAACCCGCCAAAACATCCAAAGCGCACAAAAAGCCGGCCAAAAAGTCCCTTAAGAAGAACGTTAAAAAGCCGGCTAAAACAACCGGCGCAAAGGCAGTCCAAACGGACGGCAAAGCGACAAACACAACATCCGCCAGCAAGTCCGGGACAAAGGCCGCCAAATAACCGTTTCCCCTGCAGCGAACGGCCATTTTATAACGAAAAGCGAGAGGAAAAAGCCTTCTCGCTTTTATCCGTTTTTGATAGATTTGAAGGAGACGACGTCATGCGGAGGAGATCGAATTGCCCCACATCGTAGTAGCGGACGACGATCAGCCGATACTGGATCTCATATCCGAGTATTTACGCAAGGAAGGCTGGACCGTAACTCCTTTCTCCGACGGCTCCGGGCTCATCGACTTCGTCCGCCGGAAAGATCCGGACCTTCTCATTCTGGACATTATGATGCCCGGCATTAACGGGCTTTCCTTGTTGACCGAGTTGCGCACCTTCTCAGAAGTGCCGATCATCATGATTTCCGCCAAAGGCGAGGAAGCCGACCGGATCATCGGCCTGGAGCTCGGATGCAACGATTTTCTGCCCAAACCTTTTAACCCCAGGGAATTGGTTGGACGCATCAAGGCCATTTTGCGGCTTGTTTCGTCGCTGTCGTCTCAGGGGGATGCCGGGGAAGCCGTCTGCGGAGGAAACGTAACGATCTATCCGAACTATCGCAGGGTCATCGTGAATGAAACCGATCTTTCCCTCACTTCCCGGGAATACGAGCTTCTCTTGTTTCTGCTGTCGCGAATCGGAAGGCCGTTCAGCAGGGAACAGCTTATTCAGCAGGTGTGGCGATACGATTTCGTCGGAGATGTCCGCGTCGTTGACGATCTCGTCAAGAGACTGCGGCGCAAGCTGGCCGACGCCGGAGCGACGGCTACGATCGAGACGGTGTGGGGGTTCGGTTACAAAGCCGTGGAGAAGCTTTGATGCGCACCATTCGCGGACGCTTGTTCCTCTCGATGATCCTCGTTATGTTTTTTTCCGTAGCCATCACCATTTTTTTATTCGTCCGTTACACCGACGGCATGCTGCTGGACCAGGCGAAGCGGCAGCTCGAAATCCAATTGGAGAAGGCGCTGCAAGTGGTGAACGACGGAAATATCGACGATTTGAACGATACGGACCTTCAGCTGCGGTTCCGCGACCGGTTGTTCAACGCGTCTTATTGCGTCTTGAACGCGGGCGGCCGAGTCATCGCCTCGTCGGATCCGACATGGATCGGCCGAAAACTTTCGATCGGACCGAGCGGCACAACGGGAACGATTTCCTTGCAACACCAAGATTGGCTGTATACGGTAGACGATGTGGACGACCGTCACCGGCTCATGTTATACACCCCGCTAGATGACCTGAGGAACGCGCACCGGGATTGGATTGCGCTCTCGATTGTCGTCCTGATCGCCAATACGCTGTTCCTGCTCATGGTCGGCCTGCTTTTCATCTGGAACACGATCCGTCCGCTGAACCGGCTGAAGCAAGCGGTCAGCCAATTTCAGCCCAACCGCTTCGAGAACGACCTTCCTTCGTCCGACAGCCATTCCGAAATCGGACAGTTGATGATCACGTTCCAATCGATGGCGGCCAGAATCCGGCAGCATCATGAGCGGCAGGTCGAGTTCCTTCATCAAATTTCCCACGAATTAAAGACGCCGCTCATGTCGATTCAAGGCTACGCGCTGGCCGTTCAAGATCAGGTCGTGGCACAGGAACAGGCGATCGGGGTCATCCGCAAAGAATCGCAAAGGCTCATCGAAATGGTGAACCGGCTGCTGGAGCTGGCCCGGCTGGAAAGCACCGAGGAAGTATGGCCGCTTTCCCTCGTCGATTTGCGAGAAATGGCCGAACAGGCGACCGAAATTATGGCCCCCTTGGCGGCCGATCGGAACGTTCGTCTATCGGTGCGAAGCGACGGGCCGGTTGAAACCGAAATTCCCGGCGAGCAAATGTTTCAGGTGATGCTTAATTTGTTGCACAATGCGGTGCGCCATGCGGCGAGCAAAGCGCGGATCACGGTCCGCGGGCAAGCGGCAGGCGGATGGTCGGTCGACGTGGAGGACGACGGGGAAGGCGTTCCCGAAGCGTTGCGGGAAAAAGTATTCGATCGTTTCTATAAAGGGGTCAAAGGGGGCACCGGTCTCGGGCTCACGATCTGCCGGCAAATCGCCGAGCGGATGGGAGCGACTATCGTCTGCAGACGTTCGGAGTGGGGAGGGGCTTGGTTCCGGTTCGAATGCCCGAGCAGCCGAAAAACGCCGGCGCGCTCCGCCGACGACTGAAACGCCGGTATTGCTTTGGCCGCCCTACCGGTCCTTCCCGCCCGGTTTTCTCGCGACGAAAAACAGCCGCCCCGCTTCGGGGTCCGGCCTTTTCTCCCACTCGAAGTCTGCGCATTGATGCAGCAGCTCGAACCCGGCCGAGGCCAGCTGCCGCGACAGCCATTCCGGGTCGTACGCCCGCTGCACGTGCGATTCCTCGAACCTCCGGTACAGGCCGTCTCCGCCGCCGGCAGACGGCTCGCGCACGAAGAAGGTCAGGTCATGGCTGATCGTCCGCGCCTCCGGCTCGTATTCCGACACCCACAGGTAGGCCACCTCTTTGCCGTCGTAGACGAACGGCTGCTCTTCGGCATAGCGCTCGAGCTGCCGCGGCGCGTGCACGTCGAACAGAAACAGGCCGCCCGGGGCGAGCCCGGCGAACGTCCGGCGGATCGTCTGCACGACATCGTTTTCCTCCGTCAAGTAATTCAGGCAATCGCAGAAGCTGATGACGGCGTCGACCGGCTCCGGCAGCTCCCAATCCCGCATGTCCTGCTGCAACCAGCGGATCGAGCCCCGGCCCCCGCCGCCCCGCATCCCGCGCTCCGGCGGGTTTTCCCACTTGCTGCGGGCGACGGCGAGCATGTCGGCGGACAGGTCGATGCCGAACACGGCGAAGCCGGACCGCGCCAGCGGAATCGCGATGTTGCCGGTGCCGCACCCGAGATCGGCCACCGTCGCCGGCATGCCGTACGTTTCGAAGCAGCGCCGCGTGAAGTTCATCCATTCGGCGTAAGGCATATCTTCCATCAAAACGTCGTAAATGGACGCGAATTGCCGGTAATTGCGCATGCGAGTCTCTCCATGAGGATGGAATACCGAGCGACAAAGTCGTCTCGGAATGTGCCTCCCCACCCAGCGTTGCAAGGCAATCGCGGTGGGGAGGCGCTCGGTGTACCGAGCGACGAAGTCGTCTCGGAACGTGCGACCGCATTCAGCGTTGCAGAGCAACGCGGTGCGGTTGCACGACAACGTGCGGCCGCAGAAAGCAATGCCGTGCATCGCGGTGCGGTTGCGCCGAATATAGTATGCGGCGCGGAAGCGGCCGGTCACGGTCACGCGTCGGAACGGCCGCCGGAGCCGGTGCCGGTGCCGGTGCCGTTCCCGCCGGCTTCCGGCGCGGACTCGCGCAGATAGGTCCAGTTCCCTTTCTGCGTGACCAGCCCGTCCTTCATCAGCTTGCCGAGCGCCCGCTTGAACGCCGATTTGCTCATCCCGAACCGCTTCAGGATAAGATCGGCCGGCGTCTCGTCGGAATAGGGCATGCCTCCGCCCGGCCGCTCCCGCAGAAACGACAGCAGCCGCTCCGCGTCTTCCAGCCGGCCGGTTTCCTTGGGCGGCCTCATGGTGAGCGTGACCCGGCCGTCGTCCCGCACCCGGGCCACCCGCGCCGCGAATTTCTCGCCCAGCCGCAACGGCCGGCTCATGGCCGTCTCGTGCACGAACCCGAGCGCGCCGTAGCCGAGCAACCCGCCGTCGACGAGAACGAACGCCCCTTCCCGGTAGAGGCCGGTCACCCAGCCTTCCACCTGCATGTTCCGCCAAGAGGACGGCGCGCGAACGACCCGTCCCGCGAAATCGTCCTCTTTCGCCAGCCTGGCCAGCATCCGGCCTTCTTTGTCGTGCTTCAGAACAACGTGCAGCTCGTCCCCGACTTGCGGCCAGACGTCGGGGCGCCTTCCCGGCAGCTCCTTGTAGGGCAGCAGCAGCTGGCGGCCGATCCCCATCTCGAGAAACAGGCCGAAGCGGGGATGCCGGTCGGCGACGGCCAGACGGGCCAGCTCCCCCAGACGGATCAGCGGCTGGCGCTGCGTGGCCGTCAGCCGGCCCTTGTCGTCGTGAAACAGAAAGACGGTCGTTTCCTCGCCGGCCAGCGGCCGGCTCTTGACGGCTTCGCCGTACGGCAGCAGCACTTCGGCGCCGCCTTCCCCGCCTTCGCCCAAGTACCAGCCGTAAGGCGGCGCTTCCCGTCGAACGCGCAGGGAAACTTCCGTTCCCGCTTCCGGCATCATGCGAATTCCACAGCCTTGGCGTCCGACCACAGACGCTCCAGATGGTAGTATTCGCGCTCATCCCGATGGAACACGTGCGCCACCACGTCGCCCAGGTCGATCAGCACCCAGCGGGCCGTCTCCAGGCCCTCCACCCGCACGCGGATGCCGCGCGCCTCCGCCTGCTTGCGGATTTCGGCGGCGATCGCCTGCACCTGCGTTTCGGAATTGCCGTGGCAGATCAGGAAGTAATCCGCCACCAGCGAGATGCCCTGCAAGTTCAGCGCCACCAGATCGTGCGCCTTTTTCCCGTCCGCCGCTTCCCATACCGTCCTGAGCAGTTGTTCCGAGTTTGCCGCCAATCTTTCAGCCTCCCGTTTCGTTGTCCCTTTCGCGCCGGCGGATCTGCCGGAGCAGATCGTTGCGGGCCAGCACGGTTAACGGAAAAATGAGTTTTCCCCTATCGACAAGCAGCGCGATCGTGGAATCGAATCCGGCCGCCAGCGCTTCTTCCAGGCTATGGTGAGCCAGCTCGCGAATCTTATGCACGCCGGGAAAATCCCGCCCGGGCTCGATGTAGTCGGCCAGGCAGACGATTTTGTCCAGCAGGGTCATGTTCTCCCGCCCGGACGTGTGGTAGCGGATCGCATCCAGCACTTCCGGATCGTCCACGCCCAATTCCCGCTGCACCGCCCAGGCGCCGACATGGGCGTGCCACAGTTCTTTGTCGTAAGCCAGAAGCTCCTGCGGCAGCCCCTCCTCCCGAATGACCTGCTCCATCCGTTCGGTCGGCCAGGCTTTGGCGTAATCGTGCAGCAAGGCGGCGAGATCCGCCCGTTCCGGATCCCCCCCGAAGCGCTCAGCCAGCTCTCCGGCGGTCTGGACGACGCCCAGCGTATGAACCCACCGCTTCTCCGGCATTTGGCGCCGGACGGCTTCCTCCAGCATTTTACGATCCATATAATCCATTCCTTTGTATGATCTCCATCACCGCGTCCGGCACCATGAACCGGATCGACCGGCCTTCCTTCACCCTGCGCCGGATGTCGGTCGAGGACAGGCCGATCTGCGGCATCCGGGCGCGGATCAGCTTGCGCCGCACATAGACCGGCAGCGAAGCTTCGTCGCATTCTTCGCCCGGCCGCTCCAGCCCGATAAACGTGACGCGTTCCGCCAATTCCTCGATCCGGCGCCAGTTTGGCAAATCGCCGATCATGTCGGAACCGGCGATCCAGTAGAAAAGCCGGTCCGGCTCCCGCTCCTGCAAGGCGGCCACCGTATCGACGGTATAGGAAACGCCGCCGCGGCTCAGCTCGATCTGCTCGACCCGGAAGCCGGCGCACCCGGCCACGGCCGCCTCGGCCATGGCCAGCCGCATCTCCGCGCTGGCGGCCGGCTGCGGCTTGTGCGGGGGAACCGACGCCGGAACGAGCCAGATTTCCTCCAGCCCCGCCGCCTCCTTGGCCGCTTGCGCCGCCAGCAGATGGCCGATGTGCACCGGATCGAACGTGCCGCCCATGAGACCCGTCTTTCGCATCGTGACGCTCCCCGTTTCTCAGCGCGGCAGTTCGATCTGCCGGTGATCCCGCGATGGTTTGTACAGCACGATCGTTCGGCCGATGACCTGCACCAGCTCGGCCCCCGCCCGCTCGGCCAGTTCGGCGCCGATCTCGTTCCGGTCGTCGAGGCAGTTGTTCAGCACCGACACTTTGATCAGCTCGCGCGCCTCCAGCGCTTCTTCGATGTGGCGGATCAAATGGTCGTTCGTCCCGCCTTTGCCCACCTGAAAAATCGGCGTCAGCGGGTGCGCCAGCGAGCGCAAATAGCGCTTCTGCTTACCTGTCAGCATCTCCGTCCGTTCCCTGCTTTCCGAAAGATTCGAGCACCGCCTCGCGCATCGCGCGGATCGGCGCGGCCTTGCCCGTCCAATATTCGAAGGCGTATGCGCCCTGATACACAAACATGCCGAGCCCGCCGTGAATTCGGCATCCCCGCCGCGCCGCCCCTTGCAGGAAAGCCGTCGTCAGCGGATTGTAGACGAGGTCGCTGGCGATCGCCCCCGGCCGGAGCCATTCCGGGTCGATCGGACGCTCGTCCGCGTTCGGCGCCATGCCGACCGACGTCGTGTTGATGACGATGTCGGCCTCGGCCACTGCCTCCGGCAGTTCCCGCCATTCCACCGTCCTGAACCGGGCGGCGCCGGCGAACGCTTCGGCCAGCTCGGCCGCCCGGCCCGCGGTCCGGTTGGCCAGCACGATTTCCTTCGGCTTCTCCCGCGCCAGCGCCCAGACGATGCCGCGCGCCGCGCCGCCGCAGCCGAGCACGACGATCGACCGCCCGGCCGGGTCCGCCCCGGCCTCTTCCTTCAGCGAGCGGACGTAGCCGATCCCGTCCGTATTGTAGCCGATCAGCCGGCCGTTGTCGTTGACGATCGTATTGACCGCTCCGATCGCCCGGGCGCCTTCGTCGATCTCGTCCAGGCAAGCCATCACGCCGATTTTGTGGGGGATCGTCACGTTCAGCCCCCCGAATCCCAGCGCGCGAATGCCGGCGATCGCTTCCGCCAGCCGGTCCGGCCGGACGTGAAACGCGCCGTAGGCCGCGTTGATCCCGGTTTCCCGGAACGCGCGGGCCATCATGACCGGCGATCGGGAATGCCGGATCGGGTCCCCGATGACGCCGTATAAAACCGTATGGCTGTCCATGGATCTCCTGCTCCCCCCGGTGCGTTCAGATCATCGATTCCCGCAGCAGCACCTTGACGCCGCGGGGCGCGAAAATGTCGAGCAGCGCACCGCTCTTCCCGTTCGCCTTGAGCCAGCCGAGCCCGGACACGAACGCGTCCCGGCTCTCTCCGGGCGCGATGCGCAGCCGGTGGCGGGTCCAGGGCGGGAGCACGTCCAGGTTTTCCGCCGAAGGCGGGGCGAGCAGTTTCCCTTTGTGCTCGGCGTACAGCTCGTCCGCTCTTTCCAGCTTCGTCCGGTGCACCTTCAGGTCCGGCGACAGGTAGAACGTAAACGATTGCCGCTCGCCTTCGACGAAATCGAACCGGGCCAGCGCCCCCGTGAACAGCGTCTGCCCGGCATTGAGCTGGTACGTCAGCGGCCGCAGCGGCTTGTCGGGAAGCACCGCGCCCACGTCCTGCCGCGGAATGATCTCGGTCAGCCGGAACGGGTAGACGATTCCCGGCGTATCGATGATATGGCGTCCGTCGTCGAGCGGAATGCGGATGGCGTCGAGCGTCGTGCCCGGATAGCGGGACACGGTCAGCTCGCGGTCCAAGTCGCTGTAATCGGCGATGAGCCGGTTGACGAGCGTGCTCTTGCCGACGTTGGTCGCTCCGACGACGTAGACGTCGCGCCGTCCGCGCAGACGGGCGACGGCTTCGACCACCCGGTCCAGGCCGATGTTTTTGCGGGCGCTGCACAGCACGATGTCGGCAGTCTTCAAGCCCTGGTCTTTCGCTTGCCGCTGCACCCAGTTGCGAATCCGGTTCCAGTTGGTCACCTTCGGCAAAAGGTCGATCTTGTTCACGACAAGGAGCACCGGGTTGCCGCCGACGAAGCGCTGCAGGCCGGATATCAGGCTGCCCTCGAAGTCGAACAGGTCGACGATATGGACGACCAGGCTGTCGGTGGCGGCAATGCCGCTGAGCAGCCGCAGGAAGTCGTCCTGGTCGACGGCCACCTGCGAAGCGTCGTTGTAGTGCTTGATGCGGAAGCAGCGCTGGCAGACGACCGGCTCCCGCCCGAGGGCCGACGCCGGCACGTATCCGGGCCGGTCGGGGCGCTCCGTCTGCAGGGCGGCGCCGCATCCGGCGCATTGCGGAAGGGCGGTTTCGGATGGCAAGCTACCGTTCCTCCTTCTGATTGAGCGGCCACAGCCCGCGCTTGCGCAAGCGGGCCCGGGCGATTTTCTCGATGCTGCGGTTGACCCGGGTCATCATGCCTTCCTCTTTCGGCGAGATAGGCGAAACGAGAATCGTATGCAGCCCCATTCGACGGCCGCCGAACACGTCGGTGAGCATCTGGTCGCCGACGACCGCGGCGGCGCCGGGTTCCAGCCCGAGCAGCTGCAGCGCTTTGCGAAAGGCGCTGTGCCGCGGCTTGCGGGCCGACGGCACAAACGGAATGCCCAGCGGTTCGGCGAATTTTGCCACCCGGGCGCTGGAATTGTTGGACAAAATGACGACTTTGAATCCGATCTGCCTCACCCGGTTCAGCCATTCCATAAGTTCCGGCGTCGCGTGCGGCGTTTTCGCGCTGACGAGCGTGTTGTCCAGATCCGTGATGATGCCCCGGACGCCCCGGGCGGCCAGCGCCTGCAGGTCGATATCGTAAACGGTATTCACAAGCTGGTCCGGCAAAAGCCGTTGGAACATGTCGCAAATCTCCTGTCGGCGTCTATAACGATCCACGAGTGCAACCGCAGGAAGCAATGCATAGCATTGCGGTGCGGCGGCACGCCATTTATTCAAAATATACCATACCCCACCCGGCCTTGCAAAAACGGGCAAAGTCCGGCGCGCCGCGCACCGCGCGGCCGACGCCGGACTCGCCGTGTTTTCTCTTCGCCGTTTCGCCCGGAAGGAGCGCAAGGCCCCTTCAGACCGCCTTGCGGATGCGGCCGGCCAACTGCTCGAACGCTTGAACGGCCGACTCTTCCCCGGTCTCGCCGCTGTACCGGGCTTTCTCGAAATATTGCAGCGCCTCCGCCAGATCGCCGGACGAGAACGCTCCCGATTCGTACCAGCGGGCGACCGTCTCCCGGATCGTCTCGTGGCTTTCCCGCTTCAGTCCCCGGCGCTGCAAATACGCGAGCAGGCTTTCCATTTCTTTTACGATCTGCTGATGGGGCGTCGCGTTCCGGTAGCGCATTTTGCGCCACCACAGCTTCATGCTTCTTCCGCGCATTCCGCGCAGCCGGAGCCCCGCGCCTGCCAGCGCCGCCAGGACGGCCGCTCCGGCAATCGCCGCGGGAACCCATCCGCGGCCGGAAGCGCCGGCAGGAGCGGCCTCCGCCTCGCCTCCGTCCGTCGCTTCCGGAAGCGTGTTCGGCTGGCTGACTTCCGGACTTTTGACGGGGAGCGGCAGCGAAAATCCGGAGGTCGGCTCGAACGGAATCCAGCCGTATCCTTCGAAATAGACTTCTCCCCAGGAATGGGCGTCGGCATTCCGGACGATGTACGTTCCCGCCCCGACCGGATCCGGGCTCCCGTACGGTTCTCCGAACCGCATGCGCTCCGCTTCCTGCGGGTTATAGCCGGTGGCGTATCCTTTCACCCAGCGGGCGGGCAGCCCGACCGACCGGGCCATGACGACGAACGCGGTCGAGAAGTAATCGCAATACCCTTCCTTGATCTCGAACAGAAACGAATCGACAAAGTCGGCGCTCCGCTTGCGGCTCAAATCCGGCTGGTTCGTGTAGGCGTAATTCGTCTGCAAATAGTCCGCCAGCGCCTTGGCCTTGTCATAATCGTTGTCCTTGCCCTGCACGATGGTGGCGGCAAGCTCGCGGACGCGGTCCGGCAGCGTGTCCGGCAGCTGCAAATATTTGTTCAGTTCGGTCGATTCGGACAGACCCGCGCGGGAGGACATGTGCCGCAGCGCCTCCTCGTCCAGCACCGGCACTTCCGAGACGACGGTATAGCTTTTGACCGCCGTCGGCTTGGCGAAGCGAAGCTCCCATTCGTCGGGATTCCAGCCGAGCGGCCGGTTGTCGTTCCGCTGCATCGCCTTCAGTTCCCGGATCGGCCCGGCGCCCAGAACGACCGGAAGCGCGCGCCGGTCGAGGAACTGGAATGTCTGCTCGACCAGCTCCGTCGCCGCCCCCTCCCGCGCGACCGACAGCGGCAGCGGACCGGGGTTGCCCGGCTCAACGGCCGTTGACGTCTGCGAATCGGCGTCCTTCCAACCTTTGCCGGTATAGACCGCTTTGCTCTCGCCGCGCCAATAGCTGCGCCGGGTCGTCGTCACCTCGAAGACGGGAGAATAGTCGAAGTTGAATCCGCCGCCCAGCTGCGCGTCGTTGCGGCTGTACCCGGACACGGAAGAGCCTTTGCTGCCGACCGTTACGCCGGGATCGCCCGCCTCCCCGTTGAATACCGGAACTTCCTTGCCCTGGGATTTCATCAGCAGGGTGTACGGATCCTCCAGCAACACCGGCGCCCGGGGCATCACCATGCCGACCAGAAGCAGCAGGCCGATGACGATCACGGCCGGCAGCGCCGTCCCGATCGGACGCTCGGCGAGCGCTCTCCAGCTGTCGTAATGGCGTTCGAACAGATCGCGGAAATGCAGAACGACCAGCCAGCCGAGGCCGGCCAGCACGGTCCACGCGATGTTGCGCCACAGCTCCAGCGGGAAGAAGGAATCGATCGCGGACAGCGTCCCGATCGAAACGATCAGAATGCCGATCGCCCGCGCGCGCGTTTTCCCGAACGCCGCCAGCGCATGCAGCGTAAGCAGCGTCCCGACCGCGATCTCGTAATACGGGTGGAACTGCTCGCCGTGCCAGCGGATGAACTGCCAGATCTCCTCGCCGCTCCGGAGGCCGTGTTCCGGCCAGCCGTACCATTGAAACGGAGTCCACCAGAGGATGGCGGCGAAGACGGCAACCACCTGAAGCCCGAGACGGACGGCAAAAGCGCGCGTCATCATGAGTTCGGTGACCCCTGCGACGGCGAGGGCGAAGTAGACGACTTTGTAGGTTTCCGTCCACCAATAATGGCGGAAGCATTGAATGTATTGCAAAACGATGATCAGCGCAAACAGCCGGTGCAGACGCTCGACGGCGAGCCGCTTGCCGAAGCCCGACCACGATCTGAGCCAGCGGGAGACGAGCGCGGTCATGCGGACCCCACCTCCAGCGCGCGCGGCAGCTCATGCAGCTGCTCTATCGAACAGAAGCCCCAGCCTTTGGAACGGCACAACTCTTCCCAGCCGCGCAGCTTGGCCCGGTCCTCGTCGCTCATGCGGCGGTCGCGGATATGGAGGTGAAACGGGTCCAGGCGCCAGTTCTCCAGCAAGCCGAGCGCGGAGACGAGATCGGCGTCGGCCGCCGGTCCGACGATCGCCATCTGCACGCCCGGCTCGTACCGTTCGGCCGCTTCGCACAGCAGCCGGCCGAACGAGCCTTTGCCGTCCGGGACGACGTCGACCAGGTGGCTCATCAGGACTTGGCGGCTGACCGCGGCGCGCCCCGTGCCGAACCAGACGGCGTCCGACTCGCCGACCGAGACGAGCCCGACCGGCCGCCCTCTCCGCATCGCGTAGTCCAGAATCGACGCGGCGGCCGACACGGCCAGCTCGAAGCCTTCCGTCCCTCCCGCATAGGATTCGCTTCTCCGGTCCAGCACGACGACAAGGCGCGGCAGCGATTCCCGCTCGTACTCCTTCGACTTCCATTCCCCGGTTCTGGCGGTGGCGTTCCAATGGATCCGGGACAGCCGGTCTCCGTAGCGGTATTCCCGCACCCCGTCGATCTGGGTCGTTTCCCGGTCCCAGTTGGAAGTGACCGTCTCCCGGTTCATCCCCTGCCGCGTCCGGCGAAGCCATCGCCATTCCTTCAGCTCGACCGTTTCCGGCAGCACGAGAAATTCAAGCGGCTGGCGGAACGAGCCGCTGTGCTCGAACAGGCCGAACACGTCGCGCGTCGAGCATTCCGTATGGCCGAAGCGGTAGCGGCCGCGCCGCAGCGGCGCGGTCTCGTAGGTGGCGCTTCCCCTGCGCCGGTAGTCCGGGACGCACGAAGTTTCGTACTCCTGGGTTTCGCCCCCTTGCAGGCGAACCAGCTTCTCCCGGATGATGACGTACGGAATCGGCCAGAAGCCCGGAACCTGGATGTTCAGCCGGATGCGCAGCCGCATGCCGGCCGTGATCGGACCGAGCGGTCCGGTCCGGCCTTCCAGCGCCCGCGACCCCTGCACGTTCCCGATTCCGCTCCAGCGGCCGAGCAGCAAGTAGAAGCCGAGCCCGTTCAGCATGACGAACAGCATCAGCGACGTCTTGCCGCCCTGAAACAGCAAATAGCTGAGCGACAGCGCATACAGGCCGGCGCTCCACCGCATCGTGCGGGACATGGGCAGCCGCTTCATCGCTCACCGCTCCGATCCGACCGGAACCGGAAGCTGCCGGAACACGTCCTCCAGCACTTCGTGCTCCGTCGCTCCCTGCATTCTCGCTTCCGGACGAAGATGCAGCCGATGGGCCAGCACGAGCGGCGCCATCTTCTTGACGTCGTCCGGAAGGACGAACGAGCGGCGCTGCAGGAACGCGTAGGCTTTGGCGGCCGCCGCAAGGGCCACTGCCGCGCGCGGGCTGGCGCCGAGCTGCACGGCCGCGTGCCGGCGGGTGCCGCGAACGAGCGCAACCATGTAATCGGCGACGCTGCCGTTCAAGTGGACCGATTCCGCCATTTGCTGCAAGTCCACGATCTCTTCGGGGGCGGCGACCGCCGGCAGTCCGTCCGCCGAGCGGCCGGCGAAAGGCTCCAGCACGAGCCGCCGCTCGGAAGCTTCATCCGGGTAGCCGAGCGAAATTTTCATCAGAAAACGGTCCATCTGCGCTTCCGGCAGGCTGTACGTTCCCTCGAACTCGATCGGATTTTGCGTGGCCAGCAGCATAAACGGCTTAGGCAGCGGATACGTCTCGCCGTCCACCGTGACATGGTGTTCTTCCATCGCTTCCAGCAGCGCCGACTGCGTCTTCGTCGTCGCGCGGTTGATCTCGTCCACAAGCAGCAAATGGGCCATTACCGGCCCGGGGCGAAAAACGAACTGTTCCTGTTTCGGATGATAGATGGATACGCCGGTAATGTCCGTCGGCAGGAGGTCCGGATTGCACTGAATGCGGTGGTACGCCCCGCCGATGGACCGGGCCAGCGCCTTGACCATCTGCGTTTTGCCGGTTCCCGGCACGTCCTCGATCAGCACGTGTCCGCCGGCCAGAAGGGCGGTGAGCATCCACTCGATTTCGTTTTTTTTGCCGAAAATGCAAGATTCCATATTTCCCCTCAACTGGTCCAACAAACGCATAGCGCCCTGATGCTCCATATCCGTTGTCGCCTCCCATGGAACCGCTGGATTGCCCCCGATTTCATTCTTCTTCTACTGAAAGTATACCGATTTTGGATAGTCGAGTAAATTTTATAAAGTTACAAATTCCAATAGAAAAAAAGCCAAACCGCCTTTTCGGGCGATTCGGCTTCGTTCGCAAGGCGCCGGGCCGGGGCTGCCAGATTATCCTTTCGGCTTCGCGATCAGGGCGGCGAGGAACGAAAAGATGATCGCCGCCGAGATGCCCGCGCTCGTCACTTCGAAAATGCCGGTGATGACCCCGATCCATCCGTCCCGTTCGAGTTCGGTCAACGCTCCGTGGACAAGCGCGTTGCCGAAGCTCGTAATCGGCACGGAAGCGCCGGCGCCGGCGAATTCGACGAGCGGATCGTACAGGCCGAATCCCCCCAGCACAGCGCCGATGACCACGAGCAGCGCCATCGTGTGCGCCGGCGTCAGCCGGGCCACGTCGAACAGCAGCTGGCCGACGACGCAGATGCCTCCGCCGATCAGAAAAGCCCACACATACTGCATCATAAGTCTCGTTCACCCCTCTTGCATTCTGCTATGGCCGCGCCTCGATCGACACCGCATGGGCCACGCACGGAATCGATTCTCCCTGCTGGTACGACAGCGGGCTGAGCAGCGCGCCCGTCGCCACGACCAGCACGCGCCGCAGCTCCCCTTGCGCCATCTTTTTCAGCAAATGGCCGTACGTCACGACCGCCGAGCATCCGCAGCCGCTGCCGCCGGCCTGCACTTTTTGTTTGGATGTGTCGTAAATCATCAGCCCGCAGTCGACGAACCGGGTGTTGTCGATCGGAATTCCGCTGCGCCGGAGCAATTCGGCCGCGATCGGATGTCCGACGGCGGCGAGGTCTCCGGTGGCGATCAGATCGTAGTCCTCCGGCTGCCGCCCCGTATCCTCGAAATGGGCCTGGATCGTGTCGACCGCGGCCGGCGCCATCGCGCCTCCCATGTTGAACGGATCCTTGACGCCGAGATCGACGATGCGGCCGATCGTCGCCGCGGTCACGGCCGGGCCTTCGCCGCCCGCGCCGATCAGGGCGACGCCGGCCCCCGTCACGGTGTACTGCGCGGTCGGCGGCTTCTGCGACCCGTATTCGGTCGGGTAGCGGAACTGCTTCTCCGCCGTGCAGTTGTGGCTGCACGTGCCGGCGGCGACCAGCTCCGCGGCGCCGGACGCCACCATGAGGGAGGCCAGCGCCAGCGATTCCATCGCCGTCGAGCACGCGCCGAACACCCCCAAGTACGGAACGCCGATCGTGCGGGCCGCGAACGTGCTGCTGATGATCTGGTTCGTCAAGTCGCCGCCGACGAAAAACTGCAGCTTGTCCTTCTTAAGCCCGGCCTTGGAGAGCGCGATGTCGGCGGCCTGCTCCAGCAGCAGCCGCTCCGCCTTCTCCCAGCTCGGCTGCCCCAGATCGAGCGTCGGATGCACCAGGTCGAAGTCGGCGGCAAGCGGCCCCGCGCCTTCGTCCGGACCGACGACGGTGCCGGCGGCCCGGATGACGGGCGGGGAAGGAAACATCCAGCTGCGTTTGCCCCGCTTCATCTCAACTTCCCCATCCGAACAGCCAATGGACGATGCCGACGAAGAAGGCGGCCACCACGCCGAAAACGATGACCGACCCGGCGAGCTTGAACATGCTGCCTCCCACGCCGAGGACGAGCCCTTCGCTGCGGTGCTCGATCGCCGCCGAGCACATCGAGTTGGCGAAGCCCGTAACCGGCACGGCCGTGCCCGCCCCCGCCCATTGCGCGATCCGGTCGTATACGCCGAGGCAGGTGAGGATGACGGACAGCAGAATGAGCATCGCCACCGTCGGGTTGCTCGCCTGCTCAGGCGTCATGCGGAACACGGCCACGAAAAATTGCGTAATCGCCTCGCCGATCAGACAGAGCACGCCGCCGGCCAGAAAAGCCTTGGCGCAGTTGGCCAGCACCGCCCGCGGCGGCTCCCGGTTTTTGAGGAAGGCTTTGTATTCTTTGGACGACATGGAAAACGGTTTGTAGACGGTTTTGCCGCGCGTCGCCTGCTTGGTCGCCACTCCCTGTTCCTCCTCCTCGTGCACCGCACCGCGCCGCAATGCCCAACATCGCTTTCCGCGGCTGCACGGTGTTGTCCTGCTCATTATTTGCCGAAGATGGGGGTTTTATGTCGGCGCGGCCGGCGCGCGGCAGTTCACTTCTTCTGCTTGTAAAACTCGTGGTACAGCTTCATCAGCGCCCTCTTCTCGATGCGCGACACGTACGAGCGGGAGATGCCGAGCTCGCGGGCGATCTCCCGCTGCGTCCGCTCGTCGCCGCCGCCGTCGAGCCCGAAACGGCCGCGGATCACTTCCTGCTCGCGGTCGTCGAGAATATCGAGGTTGCGATAAATTTTGCTTTTTTCGATTTTCAGCTCGACCTTCTCCGCCACTTCGTCGGGCTCGGTGCCCAAAATATCCTGAAGCGTAATTTCGTTTCCTTCCTTGTCCGTTCCGATCGGGTCGTGCAAGGACACGTCCTTGCGCGTTTTTTTCAGCGAACGCAGGTGCATCAGAATCTCGTTCTCGATGCAGCGGGCGGCGAACGTCGCCAGCTTCGTCCCCTTGCCCGTCTGAAAGCTCTCGATCGCCTTGATCAGGCCGATCGTCCCGATCGAGATCAAATCTTCCAAATCTTCGCCCGTATTGTCGAATTTCTTGACGATATGGGCCACCAGCCGCAGGTTGTGCTCGATCAGCAAATTGCGCGAATGCTCGTTGCCTTCGGCCATCAGCTTCAGGTGCAGCGCTTCTTCTTCCTCGGGCAGCGGCTGCGGGAACGCGTTGTTTTTGACGTAGGACACCAGCAGCGCGAGCTGCTTCAGAAACAGAGCGACGGCAGCGAATAGTTCAGGCATGCGAAACGGCCACCCCCAAGTTGTAATGGCCGGAAAGGCATCCTTCTCCGGCTTCGGAAGTTACTGCTCTACATTGTATGTGGGCGTTCGCCCATTCGTGCCTGCCGCGCCGCTTGCCCAACCGGATCGAATCGCCCCGGAATCGGTATATGCCGGCCGCCGCCATTTCGTCAATAAACGGCTGAGCGAATTCGGAGGCCCGACAGGCCGTTAAAGTTTCGGCGCTTCTGATGCCCCTTCGCCGCATCAACGGAGAGGTTCCTTTTTTTGACCCTGACAAAATTCTGGCGTCCGACTATAATAACTGAAGTGAGGTGTTTCCATTGACTTATATCGTCTACGATCTGGAAATGACCGTCCGGCGCAAAAAAGGACAAGTGGCGGAAATCATCGAGATCGGCGCGGCCAAGGTGGCCGTCCAAAGCGGCGGGCCGGCCGTCGTCGACACCTTCCAGTCGTTCGTCCGTCCGGTCGTCGTGCCGAAGCTGACCTCCGACACCACCGCGTTCACAGGGATTACGCAGGAGCAAGTCGACCGGTCGGGCCCGCTGGCCGACGTCGTTCGCCGCTTCGTCGAGTGGATCGGGCCGGAGGAATACTATCTGTGCGCCTGGGGACCGGACGATCAGCGCCAGCTCGTGCAGGAATGCCGCCGGCAAGGCATCTCCACCGATTGGATCGTCAACCACAACAATTTGCAGAAAATGCTCTCCAAGACGCTCAAGCTGGAAAAACACCAGCAGATGGGTTTGAAGCCGGCGCTTGAGATGCTGGAGATCCCTTTTTCCGGATCCCATCACCGGGCGCTGGACGATGCGGTGAACACCGCGCAAATTCTGGTTAAGCTGTTCGACCGGCTGCAATTCCGGCAAAACCGGCTGTCCGACGAGACGAAGCTGGAGACGGAAGTGGTCTACAAAACCGGCCACTTCGAATATTTGCCGTTCGCCGGCCTGGCCCGGCTGATGCCGGATAAACCTTCCTCGCCTTGACGGGCGCGGAAGGTTCTTATTTTTTGTTATTGCCGGTCGGCGGGTGCAACCCCGCCGCAGGATTGCTCCGCAACGCCGAATAGGGTGCGTTTTGATAGACTTTGCGTTATACTTTGTTTGTAGATTTGAGGGACTTTTACATTCGAATTGGAGGTCAGCGCTCATGCCCGCACCGCACAAAATGCGTTCCGACATGATCAAAAAGGGGTTTGACCGGGCGCCTCACCGCAGCCTGCTCCGCGCAGCCGGCGTCAAGGAAGAGGATTTCGGCAAACCGTTTATCGCCGTATGCAATTCTTACGTCGACATCATTCCCGGGCACGTTCATCTGCAGGAATTCGGCAAGCTCGTCAAGGAAGCGATCCGCGAAGCCGGCGGCGTGCCGTTCGAGTTCAATACGATCGGCGTCGACGACGGCATCGCGATGGGCCATATCGGGATGCGCTACTCCCTGGCCAGCCGCGAGATCATCGCCGACTCCGTGGAGACGATGGTCAACGCCCACTGGTTCGACGGCATGGTGTGCATCCCGAACTGCGACAAAATTACGCCGGGCATGATGCTGGGCGCGCTGCGCGTCAACATTCCGACGATCTTCGTCAGCGGCGGCCCGATGAAAGCCGGACGCACGAAGGACGGACGCCCGATCTCCCTCACGTCGGTGTTCGAAGGCGTCGGCGCCCACATGGCCGGCAAAATCGACGACAAAACGCTGGAGGAGCTGGAACAGTACGGATGTCCGACTTGCGGCTCGTGCTCGGGCATGTTCACCGCCAACTCGATGAACTGCCTGGCGGAAGCGCTCGGGCTCGCCCTTCCCGGCAACGGCACGATTCTCGCCGTTTCTCCGGAGCGCAAGGAATTCGTCAAGCAATCGGCCCGGCAGCTGATGGAACTGATCAAGCTGGATCTGAAACCTCGCGACATCGTGACCAAGGAAGCCATCGACAACGCCTTTGCCCTCGACATGGCGATGGGCGGCTCCACCAACACGGTGCTGCATACGCTGGCCCTGGCCATCGAAGCCGGCATCGACTACCCGATCGAGCGCATCAACGAAGTGGCTTCCCGCGTGCCGCACCTGGCGAAAATCGCCCCGGCCTCCGATTACCACATCGAAGACGTGCACAACGCCGGCGGCGTCAGCGCCATCCTCCACGAGCTGCTCAAAAAGGAAGGCGTCATCCACGGCGAGTGCATCACCGTCACCGGCAAGACGCTGCGCGAGAACGTGGCCGGCTGCGAGATCAAGGACACCGACGTCATCCGCACGCTGGACAATCCGCACAGCGAGCGCGGCGGTCTGGCCGTCCTGTTCGGCAATCTCGCGCCGAACGGCGCCATCGTCAAAGTCGGCGCCGTCGACAAGTCGGTCGGCGGCTACCACCGGGGACCGGCCGTCTGTTTCGATTCGCAGGACGAAGCGCTGTACGGCATCGCCAACGGCAAGGTGAAGGAAGGCGACGTCGTCGTCATCCGCTACGAAGGCCCCAAAGGCGGCCCCGGCATGCCGGAGATGCTCGCCCCGACGTCGCAGATCGTCGGCATGGGCCTCGGCGCCAAAGTCGGCCTCATCACCGACGGCCGCTTCTCCGGCGCGTCCCGCGGCATCTCGATCGGCCATATTTCGCCGGAGGCGGCGGAAGGCGGCCCGATCGCCTTCGTTCAGGACGGCGACATGATCGAGCTGGACATGAACAACCGCACGATCACGCTGGAAATTTCCGACGAGGAGATGGAACGGCGCCGCGCCGGCTGGAAAGGGTTCGAGCCAAAAATCAAGCGCGGCTACCTCGCCCGCTACTCGGCGATGGTCACCTCGGCCAGCACCGGCGCCGTCCTGAAAATTTGAAATCACGCACAAGAAAAAGACAGCGGACCGTCCGCTGTCTTTTTCTTGTTTCTTGTGCCGTTCGGTTTTAAACGCCGACATTCATGGCGGCGATATGGCTTTTCGTCTCCTCGGTGCCGAGGCTGTACAGCGTCCGGTAAACCCGCTTCAGGCTGTCGTCGTACCGGTCGTTCTCGCTGTCGTGATGGTAGGGGATTCCCGGAAAATGGGTTCTGAAATAAGCGTCCTGGTCCGACGCTTCCATCTCTTCGAACAGACTTTGCAGCTGCCGGAGCTCTTCCGGCGTCGCTTCAATCTCCAACTCGTAAGCGGCGTCGCCCTGGCGCTCCATAATCGTGCGGGACTGAACGGAAACGTAGTACTTCTTTTTGCTCATGGCCATCTCCTCTACGGCTTTACTCCGTTTTGACGAGTTCCCACAGAATGGCGCCGATCACGACGGCAATCGGAAAAAACAAATAGACCAGCACGATCGGATTGGCCGCCACCGGATGTCTGACGGCGGTCTCGTTCATGCCTTTGTCCAGCTCTTTGCGCTGCTGGCGGCCGATGATGGCGAGCGAGGCGACCAGCGAATAGACGCAGACGATCGCGGCCAAGATGAGCAGAAAGGTATACATGGCGTCGTTCTTCCTTTCCTGCCGTTTTCGTTAACGTCCCCGCTTTGGCCCCGCCTTATTCGCGCTTACCCGCGTTTCGGACCGCCGGACGGAAAGGAAGCGTCGTCCGAAAGCCGGATTACCTGGGCCTGTTCGGCGCCGGTCAGCCGGGCCGGCGGAAACGCCTGCCGCACCGGCACCGCGACGAGCGCCGCGACGGCCGCCTTGATCGCGTCCCCGGGCAAATACGGGTAGCATCCTTCGATCATCGCCTTGCCGAACGGCAAATGAACCGTGTGGGCCAGCCACGGCACCCCGACGGCATAGTCGAGCGCGCCCCCGAACAGCATGGCGGACCCGAACGCGTAAATGTAAGATTTGACGCCAGTGCCGCGGATGCGGGACATCGACCAGCCGATCAGCAGCGCCGACAGCGGCCAGGCGACGATATAACCGCCCGTCGGTCCCAGGATGACGGCCAGCCCGCCGCTGCCGTGCAGCAGAGGCAGCCCCAGCGCGGTGAGGACGACGACGAGCAGGATGCTGTAGAAGCCGTACAGCGGTCCGAGACAAGCGCCGGCCAACATGACGGCCAGCGTCTGCAGCGTCACCGGCACCGGCGTGAACCCGAGCGGAATGCTGACGAAACTGAACACGACCAGCATGGCGGCAAACAGAGCGCTGAAGATCAGTCCCCGGACGGAAAAAAACTTGGACATCGTTTTCTTTCTCTCCTGTCAATGGTATAATGGTTTTGCTCTAATTGTTAACCTGTTTTGTTTTTCTGGTTAACGTTTTGCAGTATAGCACATCTTTTCCGCATCCGAAAAGAGGTTTTTTTGTCGATGGCATCTTCGATCTTCCGTTTGGATCGGGCGTCCGTCGTCTACCGTGCGGCGCCGCACGCCGTGGCCGCCCTCCGCGAAGTCCGGTTGTCCGCCCTGTCCGGGGAATGGATCTGCCTGCTCGGCCGCAACGGCAGCGGCAAAAGCACGCTGGTCCGCGCGTGGGCCGGCCTGATCCCGCTTTCCCGCGGCTCGATGGAATCCGCGCTCGGCGGACGCGTCCCGATCGTCATGCAGGACCCGGAATCGCAGCTCATCGGCGATACGGTATATGAGGATATCGCGTTCGGTCTGGAAAATGCGGCGGCGGATCCGGCGGCGATGGAGCCGGCCGCGCGGGCCGCCCTGCGGCGGGTCGGCTTGGACGTCCCTTTGAACTATCCGACCCGGGCGCTGTCCGCCGGCCAGAAGCAGCTGCTCGCCATCGCCTCCTGCCTGGCGCTGCAACCGAAAGCGCTCCTCTTGGATGAGCCGACGGCGATGCTGGACCCGCTTGCGCGAAAGCGGGTGCTGGCCGCGGTGCGCGATCTGCATCGAAGCGGCGCGACGATTGTATGGGCGACGCAGCTGCTGGAGGAAATCGAGGGGAACGACCGCATCGTGGCGCTGGAGAACGGCGAAATCCGCTTCGACGGGACCGCCCGCCGCTTTTTCTACGACGGGGACGATCCGGCCGGACCGGGTCCGTGCGAGCGGCTGGGATTTCCCCCGCCGCTTCCCGTGCGGACGGCGAAGGCGCTGTGCAAGCGGGGGCGGCGGCTGCCTTCGCTGCCGGTGTCGGCGGACGATCTGAGCGAGGCGGTGAGCCGGCTGTGCCGATCGTAGTCGAGAACGCCGTTGCGGCGCCGGCGGGAGGCGGCTCGGAGCCGCGCCCGACCCGCCGGTATTCCTTCACGGTGGAGGACGCCTCCGTTACCATGGTGATCGGGGCCGCCGGAGCCGGCAAATCGACGCTGCTCGACCTGCTGGCCGGCTTGCGCGAGCTGCGCGAAGGCCGCATCCTGTACGACGGCTCGCCGCTGTGGATCCGGCGCCGGCGGCTGAACCCGGCGGTGAGCCGCCGGATCGGGCTCGTGTTCCAGCAGCCCGAGAAGCAGCTGTTCGCCGCCACCGTCGCCGCGGAGTTCCGCTATTCGCTGCGCTTTCTGGCTTTGCCGGAACCGGAGGCGGCCAGCCGCATCCGCGGCGCCATGCGCGCCATGAAGCTGCCGGAGGCGCTGCTGGCGCGCAATCCGCTGCAGCTCAGCGCCGGCCAGAAGCGGCGGGTGGCGCTGGCCGCCACCGCCGCGACCGCGCCCGACTGGCTGCTGCTGGACGAGCCGACCGCAGGGCTGGACCCCGACGGCGTGCGAACGCTGGCCGACTGGCTACAGGCGTACAGAAAGCGCTCGTCCTGCGGCATCGTCGTCGCCACGCACGACCTCGACACCTTTCTGCCGATGGCCGACCGGGTCCTCGTGCTGGATGGCGGCGGCATCGCCGCCGACGTGCCGCCGCAGGAACTGGACGCCCGGCCGAAGCTGCTGCTGCGGGCCGGGGTCGGCTTGCCTGCGGCCATGGAGCTTGCGCTGCGGCTGCGCGCGCGGGGGCTGGACGTGCCGGCGACGGGCGACGCGGAGGAGATGGCCGACGCGATCGAGCGTTGCTTGCGGCAAGCGGCGCCGCCGCAGGAAGCCGCGCCGGAAGCCGCGGCCGGGGCCGGGACCGCCTCTGCGGCGCCGGCGGAACCGCAGCACGCCGGCGGCAGCGGCGCCGGGCCGGACCCGGCCGGCCGCCGGGCTCCGCCCGCGTGGGCGGCCGGCCTGGACCCGCGCGGCAAATGGGCCGTGCTGCTGGCCTTATCGGCCGGCGCCCTTATGCAGCAGCGCGGGATCGGCATCGCCGCGTCCGCCCTGCTGGCGCTGGGCCTGCTCCTCGCCTGCCGCTTCCCGCTGCGCCGGCTTAGGCGCATCACCGCGCCGCTGCTGCTGCTCGCGGCGGTGTCGGCCGCGCTGGCCGGGCTGGAGCGGAACGCCGGATTCTCCGCGCCGCGGGCGCTGGACACCGTCCGGCAGCTGCTGCGGGTGCTGCCGGCCCTGCTGGCAGGCGCCTGGTTCTCGTGGACGACGCCCACCCTGGCCATGAAACGGGGCCTGGACCGGGCGCTGGCGCCGCTGGCCCGGCTCCGGGTGCCCGTCGATCTGCTGACGCTGCCCGCCGCGCTGACGCTGCGCTTCATTCCGCTGCTTGCCGACGAATTCGAGCGCTTCTCGCGCATCGCCCGCGCCCGCGGCAAATCGCGGGCCAAACCGGGCCGGCTGCGTCCGGGCGACCTCGCCGCCGCGCTCGTGCCTTTTCTGCTGTCGTGTTTCCAACGGGCCGAGCAGCTTGCGCTCGCTGTCGAAGCGCGAGGATACAAGCTCGGCGGCCGGCGGACTTCCGGCTTGCCGCTGCGCATGAGAGGCCGGGACTGGGCCGCGTGCGCCGCCGCCGCGGCGGCGTTCGCGCTGCTGGCGGCGATCCGTTGACCATTCGCCCGTTGCATCGCCGATTATCGCTCATAGAAGAAGGGAGGGGGAGGACCGGCCATGACGGTCCGACTGAGAGGACATCATCTGCTGTGCTTGCTGGGATACCGCGGCATGGGATATTCGCCGGAATATGTCGCGAATATGACCGCCGTTCACGAAAGACTGCGGCGGGAACCGCAAACGCCGGTGGCGCTCGTCGACGGGCCCGACGACTTGTGCGCCTGTTTCCCGCGCGACCGGGAATCCCACTGCGAGCGTGCGGGCGTCGGAAGCCGGGACGAGACGGTCCTGGCGCGCCTGGGACTTCGGACCGGGGAGGTCCGAACGTGGGAGGAGATCGAGCGGCGGATCGCCGGCCGCGTCGTGCCCTCCGACATTGCCCGCTGGTGCGTTACGTGTCCGTGGCGGCCGTACGGGGTGTGCGAGGAAGGGGTGTCCCGCGCGAACCGCGGCCTGCCGCTGGCCCCGCTTCCGGACGAAAAGTGACCGGTCAATCGCCGGCCACACGGCCAACCGCCTCACCACCCTTGAACGCATGCAAGCGAGGCTATCGGGCTTTCTGCAACAGAATCCCCCAAGCCTCGCTTGCTTACAGGCTTTTGCCGAACGACTCCTCACCGAGACCGGTCAACGCGGCCGGTACGATCGGCACGTCCGCGTGCGCCGGCTTGTCGCCGTCGATCTGCCCTTTGCCCCAGGCCAGCAGCGCGTCCCGCGACATGACCACCCGGCGCGGGACAAGCTTCTCCTTGCCGAGGCGCATTCGCTTTTTGCCGTCCGGATGGATAATCGACAGCAACAGCCGCAAGTATTGGTTGGTCAGCCAGGAGAACAGGCCGGGCTTCAGGTCGAACGTCCGGAACCCGAGCGCTTCCGCCCCCTTGTTGATCATCGTGATGCCGTAAACCGCCTTGATCTTGCCGGCGTTCGGCAGCTTGCGAAGCTCGTCGGCCACCAGCGGAAGGCTCCGCTCGAAAGTCCGGAGCAGCCGGATGGCCAGCTGCATCGCGGAACGGGACGTCATGCCCGCCCGGTACAGCATCCGGTTGTTGAAATGCAGTTCCATAATCCAGTCTTTCGGCTTCAGGCGCTCGCGCCCGTCCAGTTCCAGCTCCGGACCGTTGTACCGGCACACCCGGTAGTGGAACCAGAAGCCGTCCCCGACCGGACGCAGGCGGAAGATCGCGTGATAGGCCCGCTCCCAGACCATCCATACCGCGACGACGGCCTTTTTGATCGGACCGACCGAAGCGGCGGCGGCCTTCTTCGCGTTTTTCTTGTTCCGCTCGGTCAGCGCCATCATCTCCTCCATGCCGACGAAACGGTATCCCAGCTTCCGGTTGTCTTCCAGAATCCGCCTCAGCGCGGCCAGCGTATTGGCCGGCGCTTCCCGGTCTGCGCCGAACGTCGTTCCGCAGTCGTGCAGCAAAAAGACTTCCCCGGGTTTCAATTTTCGGCGCATTTTGCGGTACAGGCCGTCTGCGCCGACTTTCTTTTTCCAGTCCTTGAACATGGAAGTCCAGAGCACGATGTGCAAATATCCCAGGTTGCTGTAGTCGAATACGTTGACGATCCCCCACGGCGGCCGGTAAAAGGCGGGCCGGGAACCGGTAATCCCCTTGATGATCTCCGAAGTGCGGTGCACTTGCCGCTTGACCGTCTTCGGCCTCATCAGCCAGTTCGTCCGATGAACGTAATTATGAATGCCGATATCATGCCCTTCTTCGTAGATGCGCCGGATAATGTCCGGATGCCGCTCCGCGTTCGAGCCGACCACGAAAAACGTCGCTTTCGCCCCGTACTCCTTGAGCAGGTCGAGCAGCTGCGGCGTGTACACCGGGTCGGGGCCGTCGTCGAACGTCAGGGCGATTTCGCGCTCCGTGAAACCGCGCATAAAGACGCGAAAACCGAAAATCCGACTGATGAATCCGGGCAAAAAGGCGTAGAGCGTAAAAAAATAAAAAACCCACCAAAGGATTTTATCCATGCCTTCTCACCAACTTGTATGCGATTTTGTTGCGACCCGGGGCTCATACGCTTCTATTTTATCATATGAACCCGGTATTTAGGCATGGTATTAGGCATCTTTTTTTGTTTCGTGTAAAATGAAGTGTATACGATCCATTTCCTTCCGACAAGGGTGAAGAGCTTGCTGCCTCTATACAAAAAGTATTGGAGAACGGCTTTCGACATCGGGATCATCGCGCTGACCGTCTGGCTCGTGCTGTATGTGTTCAGCTTTCTGTACCGGATCGCGACGCCGGTCTTCTTGGCGTTCGTCATCTTCTGGCTGATCGAGCCGCTGGCCGGCCGCCTGCACCGGATGGGCCTGCGCAAATCGTTCGCCTCCGGCATCAGCGTGCTGCTGTTCACCGTCGTCGTACTGGCGCTCGTCCTGGGGCTGGGCTATATTTTCGCCATGCAGATCGAGCAGCTGCAGCACCGGCTGCCGACGCACAGCCAAATCCAGGCGATCGCCGAAAATTTGCAGGAGCGCGCGAATTCGCTGCCGCCGGACATCGCCGTCCGGCTGAAAGACGCGGCGGCGTTCGTGGCCGACGCCGGCGCGTGGCTGGCCAAGAAATTTCTCGGATGGCTCGTTTCGTTCCTCTCTTCTTTCTCCACGTTCGTCTTCAATTTTTCCATCGCCATCATTCTGGCCTATTTCCTGAGCGTGGAGATCGACAGCTGGCGCCGGCTGTCCGCGGAGCGGGCGCCGAAGACGCTGAAGCTGGCGTTCGCCTTTTTGCGCGACAACGTGTTTCGCGGGATTGCTGCCTACTTCAAGGCGCAGGCGAAGCTGGTCAGCGTCACGTTCGCCGTCATTCTGGTAGCGCTGCTGCTCCTTAAGGTGGACAACGCTTTCGCGATCGCGCTGCTGGCCGGTCTGTTCGACGTGCTGCCCGTGCTCGGCGTCGGCACGCTGTTCGTTCCCTGGATCGTCTATTTGTTCGTGACCGGCGATTTTCAGCTTGGTCTGTGTCTGACCGGCTTGCTGCTGCTCGTCACGCTGACCCGGCAGTTTCTCGAGCCGCGCATTACCGGTCAGACGATCGGCGTGTCCGCGTTCACGATGCTGGCGTTCATGATGGTGTCGCTGTCGCTGTTCGGGGTAGCCGGCATGATTTTGGCCCCGGTGCTCATGATTTTGCTGAAGGCGCTGTACGATCAGGGCTATCTTCAGCAATGGATTCGTCTGCCGAAGGAAGAATTCGCCGTATCCCCGCTTGCGCCCCGGCCTCCGGACGATCCGGAAGATCCGGAGGAGCCGTAAGACCCGCTAGCGGCCGTCGGCGGAACCGCGGAGCCGGGACTGTTCCACCGCACGGATCCGGTTCATCAAGTCCCCGAACACCAAGGCCGCCCGGTTGCGCAGGCCGGCCGGCTGGTCTTCCAGCAGCACCGCGGCGGCATAGCGCGGTGTGCCGTGGTTCGGCCCGTACCCGACGAACCAGTGGTCGTTGCGACCGGGAGCGGCTTCCGCCGTTCCGGACTTGCCGGCCAGCGGCCATTCGGCCTTCTGCAGCGCTTGGCGCGCCGTCCCTTCCGTGACGACGGCCGTCATTGCCTCGCGCAGCATGCGCGCCGTCTCCGGGCGGATCCGCCCGTACGGCGAAGGCGCCTCGCGGCTGGGCAGCTTCGCCAGCAGGCTGCCGTCCGCGTAGCGGATTTCCCGCACGGCGCGAGGAGCCAGCACCTTCCCGTCGTGCAGCAGCGTCACGGCCAGATTCGCCGCCTGCAGCGGCGTCACCCGCACGTCGCGCTGGCCGATGCCGGTGCCGGTGCGGACGCCGCCGTCCCGGCCCCGCTCCGGATCGGCGAAGATCGCGCCGGCCTCCTCCTCCGGGAGCAAGCGCAGCGGCTTGCCGTCGAGGAAGCGGCGGTCGCTCCATCCGACTTGCCGGCCGAACCCGAGCCGTTCGGCCGTCCGCTGCAGTTCCGCCGGATCGAGCCGTTCCGCCAATGCGGCGAACACGACGTTGCAGGATTCGGCGTAAGCCTGCTTCCACGTCAGGATGCCGTGCCCCTCTTCCCGCCAGCATTGCAGCCCGTAACGGCCGTAATGGCCGCTGCACCGGAACTTCTCCCGCGCGCCCAGCACGCCCGATTCCCAGGCGGCGGCCAGCGTAACCGTCTTGAACACCGAGCCCGGCGGGTAGGCCGCAAGCGCATGGTTCCGCTCGTCCGTTCCGGCCGCGCCGATCCGGTAAGGCGCAAGCCGCGGAAGCGAGGCCATCGCCAGAATGTCGGCGTTGTGCGTATCCAGCACGACGATGGCGCCGGCTTGGACGCCGGCTTCGTCCAGCGCCGCTTCCGCCTCCCGCTGCAAGTCGAGATCGAGCGTCGTCGTCACCCGAACCGGATAATGGGCGTTGCTCGGCGCCCGCACGCGCAGCCCGAGCCCTTCCAGCGGCCGCCGGGCCGCGTCGGTCGTCATGACCGCTTCGGTCGCTCCGGCGCCCTGCAGAAAACGGTCCAGCGCCGCTTCCAGCCCTTCGCCTCCGACCGGCGTCGTCGGCCGGAGGCGTCCGTCTGCCAGCCGACTTGCATACCGCGCGTGAAGCAGCTTCGGATTTTGCGAAATATATCCGATCAGGTGCAGCGGCCTAAGGCCCGCCGGATAACGGATCGTATACGGCAGCACGCGGACGCCGGAAAGGCGCAGCTTCGCGATCTGCGCAGCCTGTTCCCGCGACAGCGCGGCCGCGGGAAGCGGACTTTTCCCTTGCCATGCCGCCGGTTCCCGGACCTCGTCCAGCCACACCTTCAGTTCGTAGCGCGGCGCATGCAGAATCGCCGCCAACCGGCCGACCGCTTCTTCCGTTCCGCGCGGCATGCCGTTCTGCGGAAAAGCGACCAGCGCCTGCACCGTTTCGCCGGTAATCGGCCGCCCGTACCGGTCGACAAAATTGCCGCGGCCGGAATCGAGCACCATCCGGTCGGTCCGCTGCGCCGTCGAACGCTCCGCCAGACTGGCCTCCCGCGAAGGGGCCGCGCTAAGCCCGATCTGAATCCAGGCCAGCCGGGCTTCCGTCAGCCCGAATCCGACCGCCATGAGCAGCATTACGCGCAGCAGCCGCTTCGTCATTGTTCCGTACATCATGCCATCTCCAATCCGGCTTGCAGAATCCCAATGTTTTATATCTTTTCCATTTTCGGGACCTGTCTATCACGTACCCAAGCGCAAAAAATCGGGGGCCCGGCCGGGCCCCCGACGTGAATCGGAACCGTTTCAGGAAACGGTGAACTTCGACAAAGACTCGCGGAGCTGGGCCGAGACGGTCTCCAGCCGGTTCGACAACTGCACGAGCCCTTCGCTGACGCTGAGCTGCTCGTTGCTGAGCGACGCCACTTCTTCCGAAGTCGCCGACGACTGCTGCGCCACCGCGCTGACGTTGGTCATCGCCAGGCTGAGCGTGGATTGGGCCTCCTCCAGATGCTTGACCGCTTCCGTGGCCGATTCCAGACGCTGTACGAAGCCGGCCATATGATTCTGCACGTCGTGGAAAATTTGCGTGGCCTCGCGGACCGACAGAATCTGCTCCTGGAACAGCGGATAGGCGGCGGACAGCACCGATACCGTCTCGTCGATTTCCCGCTGAATCCTTTCGACGATCTCTCCGACGACGCCGATCGAATCCCGGGACTGGTCGGCCAGCTTCCGGATTTCGTCGGCGACGACCATGAACCCTTTGCCGGCCGCCCCGGCGCGTGCCGCCTCGATGGTGGCGTTCAGCGACAAAATGTTGGTCTGTTTCGTAATGTTGCCGAGCACGTCCAAAATTTTGCGGATGGACCGGGTGCTTTCCTTGAGCTGGTCGACCTTCTCGACCATCGACCGGGTCATCTCTTCGGTCTGCCCGGTTTTCTCGATCAGGCCGGCCATGTAATCCGTCCCTTTGCGCCCCGCCTCCTGCACGATTTCGGCCGCGTGGCCCATCTCCTCGTTCGACTGGATGACCGACTGGACGCGTTCGCCGATCCGGCTCGTAATTTCCGTGCCGCGTTCCGATTCCATCGCCAGATTGGTTGCGCCGCTGGCGATTTCCTCCGTCGCAACGGCGATCTCCTTCGCGGACGTGGCCGTTTTACGCGAGGCTTCGGACAGCGTGGAAGCCGTATCCAGCACGTCTTTGGCAGACTGGCCCGTCTGCCGGACGAGCACCGTAATCTGCTCCATCATCCGGTTGAAGCTGTCGGCCACCTGCCCGATTTCGTCCTTCTTGCGAATCGTCGAGCGGACGGTCAGGTTGCCCCGCTCGCCCTCGTTCATCAAAGCCCGAAGCTGGACGAGCGGACGGCCGACCTGGCGCATGACAAGCAGGCCGATGCCGACGGCGATGAGAGCCGAGACCCCGGACATGATCCAGGTCAGTCCGCTGATGGACCTGGCGTCGCGCACCAGTTCCGAAACCGGGACGTTGCCGACGAGCTCCCACTGGTTCAGATCGATCATCCCGCCGACGGACAGCATGTCCTTGCCGTTCTCTTTGACGGTGATGCCTTGCCCGGTCTTCGGAAGGGGATTCGGATATTTGGTCCCGTTCTCCTTGGCGATGGACGAGTAGACGATCGTTCCGTCCGGGGCGACGATCCGCGAGGTGCTCCCGTCGCCCGTTCGGAACTGGTCGACCAGATCCTTCAGAAACGTGTAGTTGAGCTCGATGACGATGACGTATTGATTGGAGCCGTTCGACAAATTGACCAGCGCCCGGCCGACGGCGATCGTCGGCGTCGGCGCCGACCCCGACAGGCCTTTCTCCATCGTCGGCGCCCAGACCGCTTTCCCTTGCGCATCCAGCATTTGCTTCATAAACGGCATGTCTTTTATTACGCTTATGTCCGGCATCGACCCCGAGGAAGCGGTGCCGATCGGCTGCAGCGTGCCGTTCTCCTGGGACGGCAGCAGGTAGACGCCGTTGATGTTTTTGTCCGCGAAAATGATGGAGCTGAATTTCTCGGAGACGTCCCGCTGCGCCGTAAACCGCTCGAACTCTTCCACGTTGGGCGATACGGCTTTGCTCAAAGTGTCCATGAAGCTCGTGTCGGACAGAAATTCCATCGTTTTCTGCTCGTAGGACGTCAGCATCAGGTTCAGCCGCCCGGCGATCTGTTCCGCCGTCTGCGAATTGGAATCCGCCACCTTGGTCTTGATGATCGTCCGGGATTGGGAATAGGAGAACCAGCCCAGCGTAACGACGCAAACCAAAATGCCGCAGAAAATCAGAACAAACAGCTGAACGCCAACCGAACGGATCGGATTTTCCAACTTCACATCCTTGAATGCTCCTCCGACTTGACGGGTCACCCCGCCCGCGGTCTGCAGCCCCTTTTTCCAATTCACCTTTTTCAGCCCGTTTTTCCAGTCTGACTTCATCATGTCGCACCCTTCCAGCTTAAAAATCTGTATGCAAACAAAAGAAGCTTGCCAGAATTGGACCCGATATCGTTGGCGCCGATCGCATCGGCAAGCTTTACCATATCAGGTCTATTCGACAAGCCCTACTTATTTCCTCTTTATAAAATGACAAAAAATTAATTTTTTCGCGCAAAATAGGACTATTTTCCTATTCGTTTCCGCATCAAATCCCCCGGCTCAACGGGCCGCTCCGTCTTCAACCGCACGATTTGCAGCGGGTGGCGGGCGACGTCGAGCGGGCGGCCGTCCTCGTCGGTCAAATCGCCGACACGCTGCTTGAACTGCCGGCCGCCGGGGCCGACGAACTCGATTTCCATGCCCGGCCGAAACGGGCTACGCTGCTGAACGGAGGCGATGCCGGAAGCGGCATCGTATCCGGTGACGACGGCCGCAAAGTCATAGGGCGCCGGCTTGTCTTCCGGTTCGTAGATATGCTCGGCTGCGCCCGGCGTCCTATAGAAAAACCCGGTATTCAAGGGACGATTGGCCGCCTTTCCGATTTCGTCAAGCCACTCCGGTCGCAGGCGGTAGCCTTCCGGATCGGCCATGTAAGCGTCGATCGCCTGCCGGTACGCATTGACAACGGTAGCGACGTAATGGATGCTTTTCATCCGACCCTCGATTTTGAAGCTGTCCACCCCCGCCTCGATCAGGTCGGGAAGATGCTCGATCATGCACAGATCTTTGGCGCCCATCGCAAACGGATGGCCGTCCGGATCCGTCCATGCCCGCTCGCCGTCGTGCAAATCGTACTTCCAGCGGCAAGACTGGCAGCAGCCGCCCCGATTCGAATCCCGGTCGGTGAAATGGTTGGACAGCACGCAGCGGCCGGAGACGGACGAGCACATCGCGCCGTGAACGAACACTTCCAGCTCGATGTCGACGCGGGACTTGATCTCGCGGATCTCTTCCATCGACGTCTCGCGGGCCAGCACGACGCGCGGCAGCCCTTCTTCCTTCCAGAAACGGACGGCCATCCAGTTCATCGTCGACTGCTGGGTGCTTAGGTGAACTTCCAGCCCGGGCGCGGCGCGCCGGGCCGTCTCGATGATGGCCGGATCGGCCGCAATGATCGCGGCGATACCGGCATCCTCGAGCTGCTTCAAATAATCGGCGACGCCCGGCAAATCTTCCGAATGGGCGAAAATATTCGTCGTCACGTACACTTTCGCGCCGTAGCGGGCGGCGAAGCGAACCCCTTCCTTCATCTCCTCGATGCTGAAGTTGTCGGCGTTCGAGCGGAGCCCGTACTTCTGCCCGCCGATATAGACCGCGTCCGCCCCGTAGTGGACCGCGAATTTCAGCTTCTCCAGGCTGCCCGCCGGCGCGAGCAGCTCCGGCTTGGCCAGCCGCGCGCGCCGGCCGGCCGGAACGGCTTCGGCTTGCTCCAGAACCGCTTGGCTCATGGGGTCAACCTCCTCTCGCGTTCAATAGACCTGTTCCTTGTACAGAAAACCGAAGCTCAGCTCCCGCTCGGGATCCTGCAGCGCCCGGATCGGTTCCAGCCATTGCGGATCGACCCGGAAACGCTCCGGATCGGCTCGCCAAGCTTCGATCGCCTGCCGGTAGGATCGGATGACGGTTTCGTTGTAGGCTTCGCTCTTGAGCAGCGGCTCCACGTACAGGCTGTCCACGCCGGCCGCGAACAGCTCGGGCAGCGCCTCCAGCAGGCAGATGTCGTAAGAGCTCATCACATGGGTGCCGTTCTCGTCTTCGTACACCGGAAACCGCTCTTCCGGCCGCTCGGATTCGATCAGAAACAGCCCTTTGCCGGGCCCGCGGTCGACCAGCGCCGCTTCCCGACCGGTATGCTCCATATAGCTTTGCAGCAAATTCCGGTGCGAATGGTAAATATTCGTCATGCCATGCACCTGCACCTGGATTTCCAGGCCGGCCGCCGCTTTGAACCCGGCGATCTCTTCCTCGTTCAGCTCTCTGGCGAGAACGGCGCGGCTGGCTCCGCGCCTGCCCCAGAAGGCGGCGGCGGCGGGGTTCGTGGCGGTCATTTCCCCGTTCCAGTGCAGCGGCAATGCCGGAGCCGCATCCCGCGCGCAGAGCAGCACCGCCGGATCGGCAAAGGCGACGGCATCCGCCCCGGCCGCCGCGACTTCGCGGAGGTAGGCCGGCAAGCCGTCCAACTCCCGGTTGCGCAGCAATTTGTTCATCGCGACGTAAACTTTCGCCCCGAGCGCGTGAGCGAGCCGAACGGCTTCCGCAAGCGCGCCGCCCGTGATGGCGCCGGGCAGGCGCAGCCCGAAGCGGGGGTCGCCGATCAGCACGGCATCCGCGCCGGCACGGACGTACCGCTCGATCTGTTCGAGAGAGCCCGCGGCCGTCAACAGTTCGGGCGCCGGTCCTTTGGCGCTCATCGGTTCGATTCCCCCGGCCGGACGGGCATGGCGTTAGGATTTCGCATTTTTCTCGCTCTCCTGGATGTTTCGGTTGTGCTGTTTAAGCGTGGTGGCGAACAGATGGCGCTTCGAGCCGTCCTTTTTCGTCACGTAGTACAGATAGTCGGTATCCGCGGGATAAAGCGCCGCTTCGATCGACTTCAGACTCGGGGAAGCGATCGGTCCCGGCGGCAGTCCGGCATGCAGATACGTATTGTACGGGCTTGCCACCTTGAGGTCCTGCTCGGTCAGCTGCGCTTTCGTCTGGCCCAGCGCGTATTGAACCGTCGCGTCGACCTGCAGCGGCATTTTTTTGGCCAGCCGGTTCTCAATGACGCTTGCCACGATCGGCCGCTCGTCGTCGACCGCGACTTCCCGCTCGACCAGCGAAGCGATCGTCAGCACCTGATGCAGCGTCAGACCGCGCTGCTGCATCGTCGTCTGCCAATCGTCCGGAAGCTCGTTCAGCTTGACGTCCAGCTCGGCCAGCATCCGGTTGATGATGTCCGTCTCCGAGCTGCCGCGCTTCATCTGATACGTTTCCGGAAACAGGTAGCCTTCCAGCGGGTACTTCATTTTGGGGTCGTTTGGGATCAGCTTCGCCCAGACCGATCCGGTAAAGGCGGACGGATCGCGAAGCGCCTGCAGAAATTTGGTTTTGTCCACATAGCCGGCCTTGGCCAGCCGATCGGCGATCTGTTCCGCGGTAAAGCCCTCGGGTATCGTAAATTTGATCGTCTCCGCGGCGACCGTATCCCCTTTGTTCAGCTTGGCCACGATCTGCTCGCGCGTCATGCCGGGAGCCAGTTCGTATTCGCCGGCCTGAAATTGGGTGCCTTCGTTGTTCAGTTTCAGCCATGCGCTGAACAGAAAAGCGTTGCGGATCAGTCCCTGCTGCTCCAGCAGTTCGGCGACGCTCTTGGCGCGCATCCCTTTCTCGATCGTCACGCGGACCGGAGCGCCCGCAGCCGTCGGGCGAAGTCCGTTCCAGACATAGAACAGCAGGCTTCCCGCCGCGACGGCGACCAGTCCGAGCGCGATGAAAAACGCCCAAAGCGCCGGCCGTCCCTTGCGCCGGCGCGTCGCCGCCGCGGCCGCTGCGGGCCGGCGGGTTCTGCGAGAGGCGGGGACGTCCCGGGCCGGTTCCGGACGGCCGGTCTCGGCCGATGCGGCCGTCTCGCAGGCGCTCTCGCGGCCGCGCCGGCCATCGAACATGGGGCTGTTCCCCAAGCCCGTCATCGCTCCTGTTTTTTTTCCCTCATCGTTTCTTTCCACCGTTTTCCCCCCTGCGGCTGCTCCTGACGATCGGAAACCGTCCCATGGAGCGGCAAAAGAGCGGTCGCCCGCTCTTTTACCGAGTGACGTAGTCGGCTCAAACCGGTCAGGGCCGCTCGTCGCTGCCGAACTGCAAATCGTCGTAGGCCTCGGCAACGCGTTCCCATTCGTCATCGTCCTCGACCGATTCAAGCACCGGCTCTTTTCCGTCCGCGGCCAGCACCCGAAAAACTTCGATGTCGCCTTCCTTGCGCATGGCGTCCGTCTGCATGACCGCATACGGAACGCCGTCCAGAATCAATTCGTGCAGAAGCCGGTACAGAACAGGCGAGCCGCCTTCGGACCGGATTTCGATCCAGTCCCCGTACAGCGCGCGCAGGGAAGGCATTTCGGCAGAGCGGTCGGCCACACCGTCCCCTCCTTCATGGCGGTCAATGTTGTTCGGCTTCTTCTTCGGAATCCCCGATCTCGGCCATCAGCGTGTTGAACGTCTCTTCCACCATATCCCATTCTTCCTGCGCTTCGATCGGAAACAGCTTGATTTCGTCGTTCTCCTCTTCGTAGCGGAAGGCGAACACTTCCTGCTCCTCTTCGCCTTCTTCCTCGGCGTCGGCGGGCACGACCATCAAATATTTGCGGTCCGAACCGTCGTCAAGTTCGAAGCGCATGATGACTTCAAACGCCTCTTCGTTGCCTTCCCCATCCGGAATGTAAATGATCTCGGCCTCTTCCTCATGGTTCATTGGATCCGTCATGGCAACTCCTCATTTCGCTCGGGAATCGAGATAATTTTGCAGCAGCAGCGCCGCCGCCAGCTTGTCGACGACCTGCTTGCGCCTTTTGCGGCTGACGTCCGCCTCCAGCAACGCGCGCTCGGCCGCGACCGTCGTCAGCCTTTCATCCCAAAGATAAACCGGCATGGATAGTGTCTGCCTCAATTGCTCCGCGAATGCCATGCAAATTTCTCCGCGGGGTCCGACGCTTCCGTTCATGTTTTTCGGCAGCCCCACGACGATCGAGCCGACGCCGTATTCCCGCACGAGCTCGCCGATGCGGTCCACCTCGCTGCCGTCCGGCTTTCGCTCGATCACTTCCACGCCTTGCGCGGTCCACCCGAACGCATCGCTGACCGCAACCCCGATTCTCCGGTCTCCGTAATCCAGTCCCAGGACGCGCATCGGCATTTACCGGTGCTTCTCCAGGTAGAAACGGACCAGCTCTTCGATAAGCTCGTCCCGCTCCATCTTGCGGATGAGGCTCCGCGCGTTGTTGTGCCGCGGAATGTAAGCGGGATCCCCAGACAGCAAATAGCCGACGATCTGATTGATGGGATGGTATTCTTTCTCGACGAGCGCATCGTGCACTTTCAGGAGAATTTCCCGGGCTGACAATTCCTGCGAATCGGCAACGACATCAAACTTGACCGTTTGGTCCAGGTGATTTTTGTCCGACGAATTCATCGCCAGCACCTCTCTTTCATCAGACCGACGCTTTCAATCCTTTCCTCATCATATCATATTCTTTCCGCAACAGGAAAGCGACGAGGAAGCCCCGGATCGCGCAAGCGAATTATTGTCCAAGCTGCGCCAGCACGATTCGCTCCGCCGCCTGCAGCGCTTCCGGCAGCTTGGCGGCGTCCTTGCCGCCGGCCTGGGCCAGTTCCGGCTTGCCGCCGCCGCCGCCGCCGCAGATCGCCGCCAGTTCCTTGATCATCTTCCCGGCATGCAGCCCTTTGGCGGCAAGGTCCGGCGTCACCGCGACAACGAGGTTCACCTTGTCGCCGGCGGCCGCCCCCAGCGCCAGCACGGCGGAGCCCAGCTTCGCCTTGAGCTCGTCGGCCACGCCGCGCAGCGCGTCCATGCCGTCCGCTTCCACCTTCGCGGCCAGCAGCGTCACGCCGCCGACCGTCTTCGCCCGGCCGGCCAGTTCGGCCGCCTCGAGGCGCGCCAGCCGGCTCTTAAGCGACTCGTTGTCGCGCTGCAGCTGCCGCAACGACGCCTGCACCGCCTCCAGCCGCTTCGGCACGTCCGCCGGCGCGCATTTGAGCTGGGCGCCGGCCTCCCGCAGCAAGCCGAGCTGCTCTTCGACGTAGGCGTACGCGCGGCGGCCGGTGACCGCTTCGATCCGCCGCACGCCGGAACCGATGCCGCCCTCGCTGACCAGCTTGAACAGCCCGATCTGCGCCGTATTGCGCACGTGGCAGCCGCCGCACAGCTCGAGGCTGTAGTCGCCGACCCGGACGACGCGCACGATGTCGCCGTATTTCTCGCCGAACAGCGCCATGGCGCCGAGCGCCTTCGCCTCGGGAAGCGGCATGTGGCGGATGTCCACGTCCGTGCCGAGCCAGATCTGCTCGTTGACGCGGCGTTCGATATCGGCCAGCTCCTCCGGCGAGACGGCGCCGAAGTGCGAGAAGTCGAAGCGCAGCCGCTCCGGTTCGACCAGCGAGCCGGCCTGGTTGACATGCTCGCCGAGCACTTCCTTGAGCGCCTTGTGCAACAAATGCGTAGCCGTATGATTGCGAACGATGTCGGCGCGTTCCGCCGCTTCGACGGCGGCGGTGACCGTATCGCCGACGCTCAGCGTGCCCGCGGTGACGGTCGCCTGGTGCACGTGTTGGCCGTGCGGCGCCTTGTACAGCCCGACGACCTCGGCCGCGCCGCCGGGCCAGGCCAGCTTCCCCCGGTCGCTGACTTGGCCGCCGCTCTCCGCATAGAACGGCGTACGGTCGAGCAGCACCAGCACGCTGTCGCCCGCCTTCGCCTCGCCCGCCAGCCGGTCGCCCGACACGATGGCGATGACGCGGGCTTCCGCGGTCAATCGGTCGTAGCCGATGAACTCGCTCGGCTCGGCGAAATCGGCCAGCGGCCCTCCCTGCACCTTCATGCTGTCGGCTTCCTGCCGCGCGGAGCGGGCCCGCTCGCGCTGCTCTTCCATCGCCGCGTCGAACCCGGCGCGGTCGACGGTCATCCCCTGCTCGGCGGCGAAGTCCTCGGTCAGGTCGAGCGGGAACCCGTACGTGTCGTACAGCTTGAACGCGTCCGGTCCGGAAATCGTGCGCGACCCTTCGCGGCGCGCCCGCTCGCACAGCTCCGCCAGAATCGCCAGCCCGCCTTCCAGCGTCTCGTGGAACCGCTCTTCTTCGGAACGGATCACATTCTCGATAAACGTCCGCTTGTCCACCACTTCGGGGTAGAACGCGCCCATGATGTCGCCGACCGTCGGCACAAGCTCCCACAGGAACGGCCGGTCTATGCCGAGCACTTTGCCGTAGCGGACGGCGCGGCGCAGCAGCCGGCGGATGACGTAGCCGCGGCCCTCGTTGGACGGCAGCACCCCGTCGCCGACGGCAAAGACGACCGTGCGGATGTGGTCGGCGATGACCTTGAGCGCCACGTCGCCCTCGGCGCTCGCGCGGTACTGCGTTTCCGCGATGCGGCACGTATGCGCGATAATCGGCTGAAACAGGTCGGTGTCGAAGTTCGAGTCGACGTCCTGGACGATCGAGGCGAACCGTTCGAGACCCGCGCCGGTGTCGATATTTTTGTTCGGCAGCGGCGTATAGGTGCCGTCCTTGTTGTGGTTGAACTGCGAGAACACCAGGTTCCACACTTCCAGAAACCGCTCGTTCTCCCCGCCCGGCACGCATTCCGGATCGGACAGGTCCCCGTACTTGTCGCCGCGGTCGTAAAATATTTCCGTGCACGGCCCGCACGGCCCTTCGCCGATATCCCAGAAGTTGTCCTCGAGCTTGTAAATGCGCTCCATCGGCAGGCCGATCTTCTCGTTCCACAAGCGGATCGCCTCTTCGTCGTCCGGATGCACGGTGACCGACAGCCGTTCCGGATCGAACCCGATCCACTCCGGTCCGGTCAGAAACTCCCATGCCCAGGTGATCGCTTCTTCCTTGAAATAATCGCCGATCGAAAAGTTGCCGAGCATTTCGAAAAACGTATGATGCCGGCGTGTTTTGCCGACATTCTCGATATCGTTGGTGCGGATGCATTTCTGCGAATTGGCGATGCGCGGATTGTCCGGCTTCACCCGGCCGTCGAAATAGGCTTTCAGCGGCGCCATCCCCGCGTTGATCCACAGGAGGGACGGATCGTTCACCGGGACGAGCGAAGCGCTCGGCTCGATGCGATGTCCCTTGCTTTCAAAAAAAGCCAGCCATTTCGCACGGATTTCTGCGGCTTTCAACGGTTTCATCTGATCTGGATCCTCCTCGAGACCTGCGGAAATAAAAAACGTCCCTGAACGTTCAGGGACGACCGACTTTCGCGTGTGCCGCCCGCCGATGCCTGACGCCTGGACGGCGCCTGCTGCCGGCGCGGCGATACGAGCCCTGTTATTGATTATAGTCAACGAATTTTGGCGCTGTCAAACGGTTTTTCTCCGAATATAGTAGGCAAACAGATGCTGAACGACCACCCTGAGCGCAGCGTACACCGGCACCGCCAAAATCATGCCGACGACGCCGCACAGCTCGCCTCCCACCAGCAAAACCAGAATGATCGTCAGCGGATGCAGCCGCATCGAGCGGCCGACCACCTGGGGACTGATGACGTTGCCTTCGAGGTTCTGACAGATGACGTTGACCACGATGACGAGCAGCACCAGCCTCCACGACAGAGTGGACGCCACGACCATCGCCGGCAGCGCCCCGAAAAAGGGCCCCAGGTACGGGATGATGTCGAATAGGGCCACGAACGCCGCCATCAGCAGAGGAAACGGCATGCCGATCAGCACGTACCCGATGTAGGCCAGCACGCCGACGCACAGCGAGACGAGGAACTGTCCGCGGATGTAGCTGCCGAGCGCGGCGTCGATATCCTTGAGCAGCCGGACGACGGCTTTTCTCCGGGATCTGGGAACGTAGTGCATGACCGCCCGCTCGAACACGTTGATGTCTTTCAGGATGTAGAAAGCGAGAAACGGCACGATCGTCGCCAGGAAAAAGAAGTTGGCCATCTCGTCGATATTGTTCGCGAACTCGGCGATCCGTTCGGATATTTGCTTCTCGAAGCCGGCGATGGAGCGGTTGATGCCGTTTCGGACGCTCTCCGGCAGCACGTCGTTGTTGTTGAAATGGTCCATCAGGCTTTGCGCCCGCATCGTAAGTTCCGGGATGCGCTCGCCCAGCTCCCCGACTTGCACGACCAGCATCGGAATGAGATTCATCAGGATGACGACGCAGCAGAAGATGAAGACGGCGTAGATGAGCAGCACGGCGATCGTGCGCGGCACTTTGCGGTTATGCAGCAGACTGACGACGGGATTCAGCACGTAGGCGATGATCATCGCGACCAGAAACGGCGCCAGCACCGCCTTCAGGAATCCCCATACGGACATCAGCATCGGGCGGACCAGCGTGATCAGGTACAGAAACAAAAGGAACAAGATCGCGTATACGAGCCATGCCAGAAGCCGGTTTTGCAACAAACGGTTCATCGGGCCCTCCTCCTCTTCGCCCGCTTGCATAAACCGATCGCTATGCGCTATTGTTCCAGTATATGTACTTGTCCCCAAGCTTAAACACACAAAAATGCCCCGGCTGCTGCGAATGCAGTCGGGGCATTTCCCGGCCGGCAAGCGGCCTTAACCGGGCGGCGTCTGAAAGACCACGCGATCGCATGCGGCGGCGGCGCCGGGCGACGCGGTGCGGCTGCACGACAGCGCCCGGCGTCACATGCCGTTGGCATGCATCTGAGGGGGCAGCGGCTCCTCGAAGAACAAATCGTCGAGAGAGCTGAGCGTGCCGTCCTCCTCCACCTGATACACGGACATTTTGTCGCCGTTCACCGTCAGTTCGATAAAACAGCTCCAGCAATAATATTGGTGCGAGCCGATTTTGCCGATATCTTTGGAATTGCAGTTCGGGCATCTCATCATCGATCTTCACCTGTCTCTTTCCCCGTATGGTCTCTCTCCAGTATCCGCCCGAAGGAGACGGGCACCAGAATGGCGTCCTCGCCCAGCGTGATCTGATCGGGCCCGTCCGGCAGAAACAGCCGGCGCCGGCCCTCGAGCACATCCGCAAGGAAACCGTCGGTCAACTCATAGCCTATCAATGGTGTACCCGCCTGGGGGCGAAAATAAACGTCGGAAACGCGGCCTAGTTCTTGTCCATCCTCCGTATACACCGGCATTTCCTTCAGCTGGATGACGCCGGAGTGGAACGTGCGGAACAGCTGATTTTTCGGCCGGGAAACGACGGCTTCCCGGCTGCGGATCATCAGGGCGTCGTCGCCCCATTCCAGGACGTTCTCCGTTTCGACGACGCGGGCGTCGCGCCTAAGCCGGAAGCCGGTCTCCAGAACGATCCCGGCCAAATGCCAAAATTCGTCAAACCACACGTCTTCCACGCGACCGACCGACCGGCCGTTTGGCAGCAGCGCCGGCAGTCCGATCACGTTCTGCGCTTGAAGCAGCACCCAGGCACCTCCGTTGAAGGGCGCCCTGCTTATTTATTACGCAAACGCGCCGCAATGGTTGCAATTATTTTCACCGCTTCGTCCGCCTCTTCGATAGTATTGCCCAAACCGAAGCTGAATCGGACGGCGGAACGGATGCGTTCCGCGGGTAGCCCCATTGCGGCAAGCACGTGCGACGGCTGCAGCGAGCCGGACGTGCAGGCCGAGCCGCTGGAGGCGGCGACGCCGGCCAGATCGAGATTCATCAGCATCGTATCCGCCGAAATGCCGGGAAAGCTGACGTTCAAAATATGCGGCAAGCCGCGGGCGGGATTCCCGTTGACGAGGACGCCGTCCGGCCCGAGCCTGGCGGTCAGCCCTTCCAGCAGCCGCTCGCGCATGCGGGCGGCATGGAGGCCGGCTTCTTCCCGGGCGGATGCGGCCGCTTCCGCCGCCGCCGCGAAGGCGGCGATGCCGGCGACGTTCTCGGTGCCCGCGCGGCGGCCCCGCTCCTGGGAGCCGCCCGCCAAGAGCGGCCTAAACGGCGCCCCTTGCCGGATATACAGCGCGCCGACCCCTTGCGGACCGCCCAATTTGTGGGCCGAGAAGCTGGCGAAATCGACGGGGAGCCTGTCCAGGCGAAGATCGACGTAACCCAGCGCCTGCACGGCGTCCGTATGCATCAAGGCGCCGCGGGCGGCGGCAAGCTCGCCGATTTCGGCCACCGGCTGCAGCGTGCCGACCTCGTTGTTGCCGAACATCACGCTGACGACCGCGGTATTCCCGTCGATCGCCGACTCGGCGTCGGCGGTCGATACCCGCCCGTCGCCGTCCGCCGGCAGCACCGTCAGCGCGAACCCTTCCTCTTCCAGCTTCCGGCAAGCTTTCAGCACGGCGTGATGCTCCACGGCGGTCGTGACGACGCCGGTGCGGCCCGTCTTCAGCCTTTGCGCCCAAGCCGCACCGTACAGCGCGGCGTTGTCGCTCTCCGTGCCGCCGGACGTGAACACCAGTTCCTCCGGCCGGCAGCCGAGCGCGGCGGCCAGACGGTCGCGCGCTCCGGTTACGACGGAGCGGGCTTCGCGGCCGTAGGCGTGCAGGCTGGACGGGTTGCCCGGGCCCCGGCGGGCGGCGGCCGCATAAGCTTCCAGCGCCTCCGGCCGCATCGGGGTCGTGGCGGCGTGATCCAGATAGATCGCCTTCATCGGTCGTCACCCGGTTCAAATGTAGAACATGTAGTTTTCGTTATGCCCGTCGTCCTTGTAGTCGATCAGGTCGGACAGCGTCGTCGAGTCGAGCACGTTGGCGATGCTGTCGCGGATTCGAAGCCAAAGATCGCGCTTCGCCGGATCGTCCTCCTCGGCAAAATCGACCGGACTGATCGGACCTTCCAGAATGCGGATGACGTCGCCGGACGTAATGCTCTGCGGCTCCTTGGACAGCACATAACCGCCGTAAGCTCCCCGCACGCTTTTGACGAGCCCGGCATTGCGAAGCGGAGCGATGAGCTGCTCCAGATAATGCTCGGAAAGACCGTTTTTTTCCGCAATGCTTTTCAATGAAATCGGACCTTCGCCGTATTTGGACGCAAGTTCCATCATAATGGTCAAGCCGTAACGGCCTTTGGTCGAAATCTTCAAAGAAACACCTCGTTTCTCTATATCCGCGTTATCCGCGCCATCCCCGCGCCGAAGACCGGTCGGCAGGGTTTACAATGGATAAGAATCTCCATATCGTATCTATGTTATCATAAAATGGACCTCCGTGGTCAAACAAACTTGACATTCTGTTGAACTTGTAATCGTCAGGCGCGTGAACAGGCCCGTTTCATGTGCTAAAATGGAAGGAATCGAGTGAAGGAGCGAATGATCGATGACGGATCCACGCTATGCGCATCCCGCTTCCGTCCGTGTCGTCGTCGGCATGTCCGGAGGCGTCGACTCTTCGGTGACGGCTCTCCTGCTCAAAAGGCAAGGGTTCGACGTCATCGGCGTATTTATGAAAAATTGGGATGAAACCGACGAGAACGGCGTTTGCACGGCGGATCTGGACGCCGAAGACGTGCGCCGGGTGTGCGGGCAGATCGGCATCCCCTATTATACGGTCAACTTCGAAGAAGCGTACCGCGACAAAGTGTTCGCCTATTTTCTGGAGGAGTATCGCCGCGGCCGCACGCCGAACCCGGACGTCATGTGCAACCGGGAGATCAAATTCGGGGATTTTCTGCGGAAGGCGCTCGATCTCGGGGCCGACGCCATCGCGACCGGCCATTACGCCCGCGTGGCGCAGGCGGACGGCGAATTCCGGCTGCTGCGGGGAGCCGACGGCAACAAGGACCAGACGTATTTTCTGCACGCGCTGAACCAGGAGCAGCTGTCGCGGACGATGTTTCCGATCGGGCACCTGACCAAGCCGGAAGTAAGGCGCATCGCCGAGGAAGCCGGCCTGGCCACCGCCCGCAAAAAGGACAGTACCGGCGTCTGCTTCATCGGCGAGCGGAATTTCAAGCAATTTTTAAGCCAATACTTGCCCGCCCAGCCGGGCGATATGGTCGATCTGTCGACCGGCGAGAAGAAGGGCCGGCACGACGGACTGATGTATTATACGCTCGGCCAGCGGCAAGGTCTCGGCATCGGCGGCTCGGGGACGGGAGAACCCTGGTTCGTGGCGGAAAAAGATTTGGAGCGCAACGTGCTGTACGTCGTGCAGGGGGAGCGCCACCCGAGCCTGTATTCGGCCGGCCTCGAGGCCGTCGACGTAAACTGGATTTCGCCGGCGGCGCCGGACGGGCCGATCCGCTGCACCGCCAAATTCCGCTACCGCCAGCCCGATCAAGGGGTCACCGTCACGCCCGGTACAGACGGCCGCTGGCGGGTCGACTTCGACGAGCCGCAGAAAGCGGTCACGCCCGGACAAGCCGTCGTCTTCTACGACGGCGAGCGCTGCCTTGGCGGCGGCACGATCGACCGGACCTGGCGATAATCTTGCCGTCCGCGCGGCAACAACGACAAACCCCGGCTTCTTGCTTCGAAGCCGGGGTTTCGCGCGCTAGCCGATAAATTCTTGAACCCATTCGCCGTTATAGTAAGCGACTCCGATCTGCGTATAGCTGCCGTTCAGGATGTTGGCGCGATGCCCGGGACTGCTCATCCATTGGTTCATCACTTCCGTCGGGCTTGTCTGGCCTTGGGCGATGTTTTCTCCCGCCGTGCTGTAGGTGATTCCGAACGCCTTCATCATATCGAACGGGGATCCGTAGGTCGGCGACTGATGATCGAAATAATGGTTGTTGTACATATCCTGCGCTTTGGCCATCGCCATGTTGGCGAGTCTTCGGTTTTCATTAAGCGGCTGCAAGCCCGCATTCATTCTTGCCTGATTGACCAGTTCCAATACTTGCTGCGCAAATTGGGACGGGTCGGCGTTCAGCTGCGGATCTCCGGGCGCCTGTTTCATCCCGATCGACGATTGGCCGGCACCTTTCGCAGAGGCACCTTTCGCAGATATGGACGATGCTTGCGTTAAGGTTGACGTTGAAGCGGAATGGCGAACATAAGGTCGAACCTTTGATGGTTGGGGAGCAGCTTTCTTGTCGGCCGGATGATTGCCCGTGCAGCCCGCAACGAGCAGCAGAGCTGTTATGACGATCAGCGGTTTGATAACAAAACCTCCTTCAAACGTCAAGTCGCGTTGAACAAAGGTTTTGTCGAAGGAGTTCGATTTATTCATATTTCAATCGGACGGCGGAAGCCCGCCTGCGCTTCCTCCGTCTGCAGACCGATGCAAGGTTCGTTCCGGCGCCGCAGGATATTCGCTTCCAAATCCCGTATATTCAAGGAAAGGAAAGCCAATTGCGAATCGATTTCATGGTTCGTTCGAATCGTGTCCGGAGGTGTTGGCATGGGACAACTTCAACAGCGGCGGGGAAACTACGGCATCGACGCGCCTGGCGTCGTACGCAACCTGGCCCTGATCGGAGCCGGATTTCTCCTGGTCGGCGTCGCGGCTTTTCTCGCTTTTGCAGGACGGCTGCAATGGCTGGGGATCGCGCTCGGCGTCGTGTGCGCGGTTTCCTTTCTGGTCGTTGAAGGCGAAGCCTTGTACATGGTTTGGAGCAGCAAAGTCGGCAAGTTTCGCGAGCGGGAGAGGCTATTGGATCTGGTTGCGCTTCGCGGCGACGAGAAGGTTCTGGATGTCGGATGCGGCCGCGGGCTGGTGCTTCATGCGGCGGCCCGCAGGCTTGCGGCGGGAGGTCATGCGGTCGGCATCGACATATGGAACAAGCGCGACCAGTCGGGGAACGGCCCCGAAGCGACGCGGAGAAACGCTGATATGGAAGGCGTGGCCGATCGGGTGGAAATCGTGGACGGCGATGCGAGGAGCATGCCGTTTGCGGATGGCGAATTCGACGTCGTCGTTTCCAGCCTGGCCCTTCACAACATCCCCGGCGCCGAGGAGCGGGAGCGGGCGATCCGCGAGATCATGCGCGTGCTGAAGGACGGCGGCCGCTTCGCCGTTCTGGATTTTCAGCATGTGCGGGAGTATGCGGATGCGTTCGAACGTCTCGGCGCGGTCGATGTGCGAATCGTCGGGCCGCATTGGCTGATGTTCCCGCCGGTCAGAATCGCAGCGGGACGAAAAGCCGCGGCCACGTAGCGGTTCTTCGGCGCATCGCCGTGCAATGCGTCAATACGTCACGAGCGAGAAGACGTCCAAACCTGCGAGCTTTTCTCTCCCGTTCAAATAGCCGAGCTCGATCAGAAAAGCCGCCCCGACGATCTCCCCGCCCAATTGGCGAACCAAATGAATCGTCGTGCTGATGGTCCCGCCGGTCGCCAGCAGATCGTCGGCAATCAGCACCCGCTGTCCCGGCTCGATCGCATCTTTGTGGATGGCCAGCTTATCCTTGCCGTATTCCAGGTCGTAACCGGCTTCCACCGTTTCGCCCGGCAGCTTTCCGCTTTTGCGGATCGGCACGAAGCCGACGCCGAGCGCCAGAGCGAGAGGAGCCCCGATCACGAAACCGCGCGCTTCCGGCCCGGCGACGAGGTCGATCGATTTGTCCGCGACGCTCTTTCGGATCGTCTCGATCGCCGCGCGGTATACGTCGCCCCTTTTCAGCAGCGTTGTAATATCCTTAAACCGGATACCCGGCTGGGGAAAATCCGGAATGACGCGAATATATTCCTTAAAGTCCATGTGACGGTTGCCCCTTTCGAATGCCTATCCGACAATGATTATACACCGGTTACGTTCCGCTGGCTATGAACGGACGGCGATGCACGACAGCAGCCAGCTTCTCAGTTCGGCGGTCGTCATCCGGGACCAATCGGGAAATTCGCCGGCTTTTTCCCGGGCCCGCCGGTAGCGGACCGATTGCTCCAGGTCGCGTTTGGCCGGCGAGGGAACGATCGTAACTTTGGCTCTTTCCACCTTGAGAAACCCGAGTTCTTCGAACACTTCCCGCATCATCCGGATGGAGGCGAGCGGCCAGCCGGTCCTTTCCGAGACGGAGCGCAGGAAGCCGTCGGGGCCGTCCGTCCATTCGCCCTGCTTCCGGAACAAGGAATAAACTTCGGCGAAATGTTCCCGGCTCGGAAAAGGATGCCGCTTGCCGGATTCCGGCATTCCCTCCGAAACCCGGTCCTCTGCCCAGGACCACACTTCAATCCAGTCGGCGCAGCTTGCTCCGGAAAGCCATTTTTTCAAACGCTCGCATTGTTCCGACGTTTCGGGAAGGCCGCATAGGATCAGGCGGTTCCATCCTGCGGCGGCATGGGCGTCCGACTGTGCGGCCGAAGCGGTTTCCGCGCGGGCGGCTCCCGAATCCGGGCTTTCCCCGCCGCCGGTCCACGGCGGCAGCTCGCCGTATGTGCCGTATGTATAGAGGAAATCGGCCGTCTGTTCCCGATCGCGGAACCATTCCCGGACGGCGTTCATCGCCGGAGCCGTGCCTATGATCAGGCAGCGTTCGCCGCCGGCGGCGAGCGCCTCCAGACGATGCCGGATATTCGTCCGGTCGGACCGCCGGTCCGCGATCTGCACCCCGGCATAGCGCCAGTCGCGGATCGTCATCTGCACGCGGCGGCTGCCGTTCCATTCGTTGACCGACAGCTCGCCGAGCACGTCGACGACGGCTCCCGGGGGCAGGCGGTCGGCATCGCTGCCGAAGCCGAACCCGACCGCTTCGAGACGGCGGCCGCCCTGTTCCAAGAGGAGGCGAAGATGGCGGTTTTGTTTGCCGATCGCCCTTCCTTCGGCTACGGTTGCGCCGCGGATCACGAAGCGCGGAACCGGATTCCCTTGGCCGAACGGCTCCAGCCGTTCCAGTTGACTTACGGCGTCCGGCGTCATTTCGGCAATGGTTCCGACCAAATCCGCCTTTTTCTTCGGAATCCAGTCTTCCGGAAGCAGCCATTCCGCCGCCAGCCGGCCGAGCGCCTGCTCCAGCTCCTTCACCCGCTCCGAATCGATCGTCAATCCGGCCGCCGCCTGGTGCCCTCCGAAATGATCCATCAGCTCCGCGCAAGCGGACAGAGCCGCGTACAGGTCGAAGCCTTCGATCGAACGGGCGGAGCCTTTGCATTTGCCGGTATCCGGATCTCGTGCGAGCACGACGGCCGGCCGATAATAGCGTTCGACCAATTTGGACGCGACCAGCCCGGCAATGCCCGCGTTCCACCCGTCGCCTGCGAGCACGATGACATTCGGCGGGTCGGTCGTTCCCGCATCCTCCATCCGCTTGCGGAGCAGCGCTTCCGCTTCTTCCACCGTCCGCTCGACCTGAAGCTGTCTTTCCCGGTTGAGCAGGTCCAACTGCTCCGCCTGCCGGTCCGCCTCATCGTCGTTCGTCGACAGAAGCAGCGCCGCCGCTCCGTCCGCGCTCTCCAGCCGGCCGCCCGCATTGAGCCGCGGAGCGAGAAAGAAAGCGATGCGGCCGCTGGTCATTTCCGACGGCTTGAAGCCGGATACGGCGGCAAGCGCCCGCACGCCTGGAGACGGGCTGCGGCGCATCCGCTCCAGCCCGTGCCGGACGATCGCCCGGTTCTCGTCCAGCAGCGGCATCAAGTCCGCGACCGTGCCGATGCAGGCAAGCTCGGTCAGCGCCAAGTCCGGCTCTCCCAGCAGCGCGTGCGCCAGCTTGAAGGCGACGCCCGCCCCGGACAAGCCTTTGAACGGATAGGGGCAATCGGCCTGCTTCGGATTGACCAGCGCCAAAGCTTCGGGAAGCCGGGGAGGCGGCTCGTGGTGGTCGGTGACGACGACGTCGACGCCTTTCTCGCGGGCGTAGGCGATCGGGCCGACCGCGCTGATGCCGTTGTCCACCGTGACGATCAGACTGGCGCCGGCCGCCGCCGCATCGTCGACGGCGGCCTCGCTGAGCCCGTAGCCTTCCCGGCTCCGATGCGGGATATAGGTGTCGAAGCTGGCGCCGAGCCGGCCGAGCAAACGGGACATCAGCGCCGTCGACGTCACGCCGTCGGCGTCGTAATCGCCGAAGACGCGGATTCGCTCCCCGTCGCGGACCGCTTTCAAGATCCGCTCCGCGGCTTCGGCCATTCCTTTCATCTGAAACGGATCGTGGAACGAACCGCCCTCATCGTCCAGCATTCGCCGCACATCTTCTTCCCGGGTCCACCCGCGCGCCGCCAGCAGGCGGGCCAGCAGCTTGGGCAGCCCGAACGAAGCGGCCAGCTCCGCAGCCAGCCGCTCGTCGGCTTCGGCGCATTCCCAGCGGTAACGGCTGCGCATGCGATGCAAACCTCCTTCAGCCCGTATGCCGCCAAAACGGCCGTAAACAGCAACTCCGCCGTCATACGGCGGAGAGTGCGCAACCGAGCGACGAAGTCGGCTCGGAATGTGCAATCGCAGGAAGCAATGCTGTGCATTGCGGTGCGATTGCGCTCGGCAACCGAGCGACGAAGTCGGCTCGGAATGTGCAATCGCAGGAAGCCATGCCTACTGCAGCAACGTCGGCATATCTTCCTCCACGTGATTCGTCTTGTAAGGGTAACCCGGATCGTACGGCTGCACCTGAACGCAAGCTTCGGCAACGTGCAGGAAGCGCTTGGTCAGCTGCCGCCTTACCCGCTGGGCGATGTCGTGGCCCTCGTACACGGTGATGCGCGGATTGACCCGGATGACGACGTCGACGATCACGTAGTGGCCATGCTCTCGCGCATGAAGCTCATCGACCGCGACGACGCCTTCGATTTTCTGGACGGCCTCGAGCAGCGATTGGGCGTCCCATTCGTTCACCGCCCGCACTTCGGACAGCCGGATCGCCGCGACCAGCATCCGATAGCCCATCCGCAGCACGAACACGGAGATGACGATGCCCGCGGCGGGGTCCAGCACGTACAGAATGGGCATATCCAGCCATTCTCCCATCATCGCCCCGACGGTTCCGACCAGCGCGGTCAGCGAGGCAAAGATGTCCGACCGCGGATCCGCTCCCCGCAGCGGGTCTTGACGGACACCGAGCCGATGGTTCTGCTTTCTGCGGTACAGGGCGATCAATTCGCGGGCCGCCATGCCGGCGGCGATCATGGCGACCGCCCCCCAGCCCGGCGCTTCATACACGCCCCCGGCAACGGTTCGCAGCGACGACAGCGCCATCTCCAGGCCGCCGACGAGAAACACGACCGAGAGAAGCGTCGAAGCCGCCGCTTCCGCCTGCGTCTTTCCGCCGGCCGCAAGCGGGCCCGATTTCATCTGGCGGCCGCCCCAATGCGCAGCCGCCGCGCCGGCGAAGTCGGCGGCGGAATGGCATGCGTCGGCAAGCAGCGCCTTGCTTCCCGTCAGCCAGCCCGCCGCCGCTTTGCCCAGCGACAGGCCGAACATCCCCCACAGAAGGAATCGAGCTCCCCGCCTGGCCGAACCGGACCGTTGTTCCCCCATTCCCGATCTTCACCTCATTATGATGCGATTGCGTCCCGGACCTTTTTTAGTGCAGCCTCACCGCAATGCTCGGCATTGCTTACTTCGGCTGCACGGTCGAGACGACTCCGTCGCTCGTTGCAGCCTCACCGCAATGCTCAGCATTGCTTACTTCGGCTGCACGGTCGAGACGACTCCGTCGCTCGTTGCAGCCTCACCGCAATGCTCGGCATTGCTTACTTCGGCTGCACGGTCGAGACGACTCCGTCGCTCGTTGCAGCCTCACCGCAAATGCTCGGCATTGCTTACTTCGGCTGCACGGTTGGGACGACTCCGTCGCTCGTTGCAGCCTCACCGCAATGCTCGGCATTGCTTACTTCGGCTGCACGGTTGGGACGACTTCGTCGCTCGTTAAGTCGCGTTTCGCGCTTTCGCCGGTTTATTCGTTTTGGCGTTGCGGCGCAGCAGCAGCCAGAGCGGGCTGGCGATGAAGATGGACGAGTAAGCCCCGCTGATCAGTCCGAAGATCATCGCCAGCGAGAACAGACGGATCGACGGGCTGCCGAAGGCGAACAGGCAGACGGCGGCGAAAGCGACCGTCAGAACGGTGTTGATCGAACGGGTCAGCGTCTGCCGGACGCTCTCGTTGACCACGGCCGCCAAATCGTTCGCCGATTTGATTTTGGCGAAACGCAAGTTTTCCCGGATCCGGTCGAAAATGACGACGGTGTCGTTGATCGAATAGCCGATGATCGTCAAGACGGCGACGATAAACGGCAAGTTGACCTCCAGCCGGAAAATGGAAAACAGGCTGATGACGATAAAGGCGTCGTGCAGAAGGGCGATAATGGCGGCAATCGCGAACCGCCATTCAAACCGGATGGCGACGTAGATCATGATGCCGACGCTGGCCAGCGCGACGCCGTACAGCGCGTTGCGCTGCTGCTCTCTGGCGATGTCGACGTCGACGATGTTCGTCTCGAACGAAGCCGACGGGTCGAGCTTCTTGAAGTCCGTCTGGAACTGCTGCATCTGCTGCTCGCTCAGCGCGTTCTTGAAGCGGATCGACAGCCGGTTCGTTCCTTCGGTTAAAGTGTATTCGCCCAAATTGTCGTTGTGAATGAGAGCATCGACCTGATCCTTGGATACTTTCTGGTGAACAGAAATGTCCATGGACGTTCCCGATCGGAAATCGATGCCGTAGTTCAAGCCGAAAATGATCAGCGACGCGATGCCCAGCACCGTAATAATCGCCGATGCCAGAAAAAAGTGCCGGCTGGCGCGGACAAAATCGAATTCGTTGCGGTTAAAGCGCACGGATCTCACGCTCCTTTACGCCGAAGTAAGCCGGCTTGTCGAACCGTCCGCTCGCCGCAAGCAAATGAAGCAGGTAGCGGGAAAGGAAAATGTTCGTCGCGATGTTGACCACGATGCTCCAGATCAGCACGATGGCGAACCCTTTGACCGCTCCTTGTCCGATGTAGGACAGCACCGCGCCGGCGATCAGCGTCGTAATGTGCGCGTCGATCAACGTGCGGAAGCTGTGCTTGGAACCTGCCCGCTGCGCGGAGTTGACGCTTTTGCCGTGGCGCAGCTCGTCTTTGATGCGCTCGTTCGTAATGATGTTGGAATCGACCGCGATGCCGATCCCGAGAATGAACGCGGCGATGCCGGGCAGCGTCAGCGTCGCCCCCATCAGTCGGAAGACGAGCAGCAGCAGCCAGACGAAAATGATCATGCAGATGCTGGCGACGACGCCGGGCACCCGGTAGAACGCGATCATGAACACGAGGATCAATACCGACGCGATGCCGCCGGCAAGCAGCGTCTGATGCAGCGACTGCTGGCCGAGCGTCGCGCCGACGCTCTGCGTATATTTCTCGGTCAGCTTCAGCGGCAGCGCCCCCAGGTTGATGATGTCGGCCAGATTCTGGGCCGACTGGCGGTCGGGCTGTCCGGTGATTTGCGCGTTGCCGTCGGTCAGCGGCTGCTGGACGACCGGGTCCGACAGCATTTCGCCGTCGAGGAAAATGGCGAGCCGCTTGCCGACCAGTTCGGTCGTGATTTTGGCGAATTTCTCTTTGTCTTTGACTTTGATGTTGACCAGCGGATTGTTGAGCTGGTCGAACGTAACATTGGCGGCGTTCTCCACGAAATCGGAGCCGCGCAGCTCGACTTTGCAGTAGTCGGTCTCGTTCTTGCAGCCGGTGGCGCTGCGGAACTCCAGGTTGGCCGGACGCTTCATCATTTCGCGGACTTTGGCTTCGTCGGTCACGCCGGCGATTTTGACCCGGATCCGGTTCTTCCCTTCCGTCGTCACTTCCGGTTCGGCAACGCCCGTTTTGTTCGCTCTCTTCTCCAGACTGAGGGCGGTTTGCGTAAGCGATTGCTTTGTAACCGTGCCGCCCGGATCCAGCGGCGACGCCTCGTACAAAATTTCAAAACCGCCTTTCAGGTCCAGCCCGAGCTTCGTTCCGCTTATCAGCCAAGGGCTGGTCAAGCCCATAACGACAAACGAAACGACCACTACGAGCCCAAAAGCGAGCAGTCGTTTCATCGGATGATGCCGTCCCCTTTCCGATACTCAATGCTCCTATTATACCTACCCGTCCAAAAGGAAGTCAATTTGTCGAAACCTTCCGCCCCGCTGCAAACAAAGACAGCCGAAACGCGGGATTCCCCGGCCTTCGGCTGCGGTCCGCTTCGAATCAGCGCTGTTCTCCGCGGTACATGCTCAAGGTGATGAAGTTCATGAACTGGGTGACTTTGAGCGATAAAATATCGTTGACGATGCTATGCAAAGAGGGCATCCCCGACTTGTGGTACTTGTCGCTGACGCATTCCCAAATATCCGGTCCGGTGACTTGCCCGTAACCGAGCAGCTGGAACTCCTCCGCCTTGCTCCGGCACAGCTGCTCGATCATTTCGCTCAGTTCCTCGTCATTCAACGGCGCCTCGTCCGTCCGCTCCGCTTCCGGCATGGCGCGCACCTCCTTCTGCCCCAAGCCCGCTGGTGAACTCTTCTGCCACTATGTATTTCGCCGCCGAACCGCGATTTCCTGCTAGTCGGCCTGCCGGCGCGGCGCTTCCTGGCATGAAGGGGGACGGCCCCGGCATAAGCATGTACAAACGCCTTCCGGGAAGAGGGATGATCCGTGTCTCTGCAGAAGCAGACGTTTATCCAAGGCGCGCTCATATTGCTGGCGGCCGGTCTGGTCAACCGCCTGCTCGGGTTTATCCCGCGCATCATGCTACCGCGCCTGATCGGGGCCGAGGGAGTCGGTCTGATTCAACTGGTCTATCCGTTCATGATCGTCCTGCTGACGGTCATCTCCGGAGGCATCCCGCTGGCCGTGGCCAAAATGGTCGCGGAAGCCAACTCCCGCTCGGACGAGGCCGCGGCCCGGTCGGTCGTCCGCCTGGCGATGGCCATATCCGGCGGCCTGGGATTGGCCGCGGCGGCGATATGCCTGGCGCTGGCGGAATGGATTTCCACGCGGGTGATGACCGATTCCCGCGTTCACGCCGCCTTCGTGACGATGATCCCGATTTTGCCGCTGGCAGCGGTGTCGTCCGTATGGCGGGGATATTTTCAAGGCAAGCACAACATGATTCCGACGGCCGTCTCGCAGACGACGGAAACGGTGGTCCGCATCGCGCTGACGCTGCTCCTGGCTTCGCTGCTCGTTCCCTGGGGGCTGGAAGCGGCGGCGGGCGGGGCCGTGCTGGGGATGGTAACCGGAGAACTGTCCGGATTGCTCGTTCTCTGGCTTCATTTGCAGCGGGAAGCGCGGCCTGCGGAAAGGGGAACGGGCCGATTGCCGGCCGCGGCCGGCCGGCCGAATCGCCGCTCGCTGGCGCGCGGCATCATGGGCATCGCGGTGCCGGTCACCGGCGGCCGTCTGATCGGGTCGCTGTCCTATTTGCTGGAATCGATTTTGACCGTCCGCAGTCTGGCCGCCGCCGGTCTGGCCGCCGGCGCCGCCACCGCCCAATACGGCGCCCTGCAGGGCATGGTCATCCCGCTGCTGCTGCTGCCGGGCGCGCTGACCTATTCGCTCGCCGTATCGCTGGTTCCCTCCTTGTCGGAAGCCGCCGCCCGCGAAGACTGGGCGACGATTCGGAAGCGGATCCACCAGTCGATCCGGCTCGCCGTCGTGACCGGGGCGCCGTTCGCCGTGCTGATGGGCCTATTGGCCGGGCCGGTGTGCACGCTGTTGTACGGCGACGATTCGATGGCCGGGATGCTCCGCTGGCTCGCGCCGATCGCCCTGTTTCTGTACATGCAGGCGCCGCTGCAGGCGGCCTTGCAGGCGCTCGACCGGCCGGGAACGGCTCTGTTCAACACGTTCGCCGGCGCGGCGGTCAAGCTCGCGCTCATCGTCCAGCTCGCTTCGCGCCCGGAATTGGGAATTCAGGGAGCCGTCATCGCCATCGGCGTCAACATGATGCTGGTGACGCTGCTGAACTGGTTCAGCGTCGCCAGGCTGACCGGATTCCGGATGCTGCCGTCCGACTTCGTCAAGATCGGCACGGCGATGCTGATTACGGGAGCGGTCGCGGTCTGGATCTGGAACGCCGCCGGACTGCCCGGCGACATCCCGAATTTGGGGCTGGCCGCCGCCGCCGCGGTCGCCGTCTATCTGCTGCTGCTCTTCTGGATGAAGCTGATCGACCGGCACGACGCAAGCCGCATCCCGCTGATCGGCAGATGGTTCCGGTAGCGTCAGTCGTCCTTCCGGTCGACGTAAAGCTTGCCTTTGTGGTCGACGCTGCACAGAAAAACGTCTTTGAAACGGGATACGCCGTGCTGTTTGAGCTCGTTTTTGAGCCAGAACCGGTTTTTGCCGATTTTCTCGAGATTGTCGTCCTGCACTTTCCCGTCCATAATGAGCGGCAGCGGAAGCAGCTCGTAGCGCACTTTGGGCGTCTCCGGCGGCGCCGGCCGTTCGGCTTCCGCGGCGGCGGCCTGGGCGGGAGCGGCCTCCCGGGAGGGGGCCTCTTGAGCGGGACGCGCTTTCGGAATGACCGACAGCTTGCCCGTTTCCTCCAGCACCGCCAGCTCGACCTGGGAGATGTTGTCGACGCGGTTCTCCCGAAGCTGGGCCATCAGATCGTCCAGGTTGTACCGCATGCGCGCCATTTCCGACCGGTTGAGCTGACCGTCGCGGATCATGACGCTCGGCTTGCCGTCCGCCAGCAGCCGGAGCCAGCGGTTTTTCAGCAGCAGGTAGGCGAACCCGATCTGGATCAGCACGAGCAGAGCGATCGGCCCCAGCGCCTCCCAAATCGGCCGTTCGGGGCTTTCGATCGCGAGAACGGCAATCTCCGCGATCATGATGGAGATGACGAGATCGAACACCGACAGCTTCCCGATTTCCCGCTTGCCCATCAGGCGCAGCATCACAAACACAAAGGCGTACATCAGCACCGTGCGCAGCAGTATGATCGGCAGTTCCATGCGATTCCCCTCCATCCGGCCGTTTCCGCCCCGCCGTCCGGCAGCAAGGACCATCCTGCGCCTGTAGTTTCACCGCGCCCGGACGGGGTCATGCAAGCGGGGGCAGCGGAAAAATTGAATCTGGATGACAAAATGTACTAGCGCAGGCGGCCGGGCCATATGTTGTACCGATAGCCCGATTAAGAAGGAGGAACGAGACCATGAATCCGATTCCCCGCGTATCCGGATTTCGCGCCGGTTCTCCCATGCTGTCCGGCCTCATGTGGGCGGTCATCTGGCTGGGCGCCGGAACGCTGCTGCTGTCCGTCCTTTTGGCCGGCACCTCGCTGCGCGAATCCGATCTGACCCCATGGGTGTTCGGCGTCCACGGCTTCGCCGCGGCCGCCGGCGGGTTCGTCGCCGCCCGCAAATCCGGCCGCAAAGGATTGTACACGGGCGCGTTGACCGGCATCGTATATACGTTGGCCGTACTTTTGACCAGCTATCTCGCCGTGGAGATCACGTGGTCGGCGCGCATTCCGGCGCTGCTCGGCGTCACCGGGCTGACCGGAGGTCTCGGCGGCATGTTCGGCGTCAACACCGGACCGGCCGGCTCTGCGCGCCGATAAAGAAACAAGCCCTCCCGCTCGCCCTACGGGCGTACGGGAAGGCTTGGGCAGAAGCGATGCCGACGGCGCGGAAGGTCCGGCGCCTTCAGCCGCGCGATTCGCGCTGCTCGCTTTTGTCCTATTTGTCTTTGTCGCTCTTCTCGTTCTTCTCGCTTTTGTCCGCTTTCGGCTCCGCCGCGCGGGCCTGGACGGTGTTGATGGCGGAACGGTCGAACGTCAGCTTCGTCACGTCGTTGACTTTGAGCACGACGGTGTCGTCGGTAATCTCCACGATCGTTCCGTGCAGGCCGCCGATCGTCGTCACTTTGTCGCCTTTGTTCAGCGACCGCAGCATGTTGTTGCGCTCTTTCTGCTTGCGCTGCTGCGGCCGGATCAGCAAAAAGTAGAAGATGGCGAACATGAGCACAAAAGGCAGCAGCGTAAGCAGCATGTTGCCGCTCGCGCCTGCCGTTTCCGCAAGCCACATCGGTAACCCCCCTTTCCCTAAAAACCGCTTTCGTTGTCGGCCATGCCGTATTTCTCGAAAAATTCGTCCCGGAAATCCCGCAGCCGGTCTTGGCGGATCGCTTCCCGGATCCGTTCCATCAGATGGACCAGGAAGTGCAAATTGTGAATCGTCGTCAGCCTGAGGCCGAACATCTCGTCCGCCTTGATCAGATGGCGGATATACGCGCGCGAATAATTCCGGCAGGCATAGCAGCCGCATTCCGGATCCAGCGGACGGAAATCGCGCGTATATTGGGCGTTGCGCACCACCAGGCGGCCCCGGCTGGTCATGACCGTGCCGTTGCGCGCGATCCGGGTCGGCAGCACGCAATCGAACATGTCGACGCCGCGCATGCTTCCCTCGATCAGCGCGTCCGGCGAGCCGACGCCCATCAAATAGCGGGGCTTATCTGCAGGGAGCAGCGGAACGGTATGGTCCAGCATTTCGTACATGACGGACTTGGGCTCGCCCACGCTCAATCCTCCAATAGCATACCCCGGAAAATCCAGGGAAGTCAAATGTTCCGCGCTCTGCCGCCGCAAATCCCGGTGCATGCCGCCCTGCACGATGGCGAACAGCGCCTGCTCGTCCGGACGCGCGTGAGCCCGCAGGCAGCGCTCGGCCCAGCGGCCCGTCCGCTCCGTCGACTGCTTCACGTATTCGTAGTCGGCCGGATAGGGGGGACATTCGTCGAAAGCCATGATGATGTCCGCGCCGAGCGCGTTCTGGACGGCAGTGGCGCTTTCCGGGGACAGAAACAGGCGGTCGCCGTTCAGGTGGGATCGGAACGCGACGCCTTCTTCGGTGATTTTCCGCCTTTCGCTCAGGCTGAACACCTGAAAGCCGCCGCTGTCCGTCAAAATCGGGCGGTCCCAGTTCATGAACCGGTGCAGCCCGCCCGCTTCGCGGACCAGCTCGTGTCCGGGCCGCAAATACAGATGGTACGTGTTGCTGAGGATGATTTGCGCGCCGAGCGACTTCAGCTCTTCCGGGCTCATGCCCTTGACGCTCGCCTGCGTGCCGACCGGCATGAACGCCGGGGTGTCGATCGTTCCGTGCGGCGTATGCAGCCGGCCGAGGCGCGCGCCGGTCTGGCCGCACGTTTTGATAAGTTCGTATCGGATTGCCGTGCCCAATGTTCGCCGATCCTCTCCTTCTTGGTTTTTGCGGAAATGATCCGGGATTAAAGAATCAGCATGGCGTCGCCGAAGCTGAAAAAGCGGTACTCCCGTTCCACCGCTTCGCGGTACGCCCGCAGCACGTTCTCCCGGCCGGCCAGCGCGCTGACCAGCATGACGAGCGTCGAGCGGGGAAGGTGGAAATTGGTCACCAAGCCGTCCACCAGCCGAAAGCGGTAGCCCGGGTAAATGAAAATATCGGTCCATCCGCTGCAGGCTTGTACGTCCCTGCCTTCGAACCGCTGGCCGACCGTTTCCAGCGTGCGGGTGGAAGTGGTGCCGACCGCGACGATCCGGCCGCCGCTTTGCCGCGTCTCGTTCAGCAGCCGCGCCGCTTCCTCGCCGACCGAATACCATTCGGCGTGCATCGCGTGGTCTTCGACCCGCTCCGCGCTGACCGGGCGGAACGTCCCGAGCCCGACGTGCAGCGTAATTCGGCACAGCCGAACGCCCGCGTCCTCCAACTGCCTCAAATATGCCTCGGTAAAATGCAAGCCCGCGGTCGGCGCGGCCGCGGACCCTTCATGGCGGGCATAGACGGTCTGGTACCGCTCCTTGTCGTCCAGCCTTTCCTTGATGTAAGGCGGAAGCGGCATCTGCCCGAGCCGGTCCAATAGTTCCTGGAAGATGCCCTGGTACGTAAACCGGACGACGCGGATTCCCATTTCGCCTTCTTCTTCGATCGTTGCCGTAAGCGGAGCCGAACCGCCCGCATCCCGGCCGAAGCGGATCTCCGCTCCCGGACGCAGCTTCTTGCCCGGCCGGACAAGCGCTTCCCAGCGGTCCCCTTCCAGCCGCCGCAACAGCAGCACCTCCGCTTTCGCGCCCGTATCCGCCTTCGAACCGATCAGACGGGCGGGAATCACCCGGGTATCGTTCAGCACCAGCGTATCGCCCGGCCGAAGAAAGCTGCCGAGATCGGTGAACTTCCGGTGCAGAATGTCCCCGCTGTCCCGGCGCAACACGAGCAGCCGGGAGGCGGTCCGCTCGGGCAACGGCGTCTGCGCGATCAGGCGCTCGGGCAGTTCAAAGTCGAAATCGCTGACGTTCATGAGCCGGCACCTTTCCCGATCGTCGTGTTCGGATAATAGTGTTTCAGAATCGACTGGTAGTCATACCCTTCATCGGCCATCGCCTTGGCTCCCCATTGCGAAAGCCCCAATCCGTGTCCGTATCCGCGGCCGGTGATGACGAACGCGGGCTTCGTCGTCGCGGCCCGCAGACGTCCGCTTCCGTCCAGAAACAGCACGTTCTCGTCGCCGAGCACGCGCGCGTTGCCGCCGGCGCCTTCCGCCTTCAGCGTCCCCGGCTGGTTCGGAAGTTCCCGCCGATTTCCCTTCCCGTCGAGAATCGTAAACCGGCCGGTCTCCTCGATGTCGAACAGGGTGCTCCGGATCCCGCCCATCGCGCTGCGCAGGTTGTCCGGCACGCCGACGTCCACGGCGGCGCCGTTCGCCTTCACTTCGACGACTCGCCCGGATGGCCCCCGCTTGGACACTTCCAGCGTCTGCAGCGGACCCGCGATCGGCGTCTTGGCCCGCTTGTTAAGGGAGACCAGCAGCCGGTCCGGCGAGAGAGGCCCTTCGATCCAGCGGTAATTGTTCGATTCCGGCACTTCATCCAGAAGAACGACCAACGTTCCCTTGTTCAGCCGGTCCAGCGGATCGGCGCCGCTGTCGATCTGCGGGCCGGGACGGACGGCGACGCCGTCCCCCGTCACCTGCAGCAGCTTGGCCCCGGCCGCGTTCGTCCGGCCGCTGTCGGCGGCCAAATCGTCGCGGATATAGCCGACCTCGCCGGCCGGCGTGACGACTTTGAACCATTGGTGCAGCCCTTTCTCCGGACCGTCGTCCGGGCTTTCGATGCCGCCGGCGAGGTAGCCGACCGGGTTGCGCCACACTTCGGCCGGATCGGCGGTCACGCCGCCCGCGTTGGAGGAGAACACCGCCTGAACGATATGCCCGTCCGAGACCAGCACTTCCCCGCGGGTCGCATCGACCGCCGCGATCGTCGATTTCGTTTCCTGCTGCACCCCGGTATACGACTGGCTGGACGTCGTATCGACCACGTTCGCGATTTTATAGCCGACGCCGGAAGCCAGCGCGTACGAGCGGGCCGCCACCGCCTGGGCTTTCAGCGCCTCGGCGTTCCATGAGGGAGGCATCTCCGAGCCGATCACGGAATACAGGTATTGTTCGAGTCCGACCTCGTTCACGACGGCAAGGTCTCCGTTCAGCACGCTCATCTCCATGCTGCCCCGGTAGGACCGCTTGTACCGTTCGACGACCTGGATCGGTTCGCCGTCCGGCGATTCCGCCCGGATGGCGGCGCCGCCGTCGGCCGAGACGGCGTACAGCGGGACGGCGGCGCCGCGCCCGCCGGCATACGTCATATCGTTGCGGATGACCGCATACGGACCGGCCTGCGCATCGCCGGCGCCGCGTCCGACGGAGGCCGCGGCGGTTTTCAGCGCGGCCAGTTCCTCCGGCGAGGCGGCTTGTCCGATGCGGACGTAGAAGGCGGACGCGCCGTCCGCAGGCTTCACCGCGACGAAGGCGTCCAGCCCGGCGCCGCCGAACGCGGCGGCGGCCGATTCGGCCTCCTTCTCGCTGGCGTAAGGTCCGGCCTCGAGCGCGTAAGGTCCGAGGACGGAAGCCGGCGTCAGCGATTCGAACCCCGCCGCCGCGCTTTTCCATTTGCCGAGCGCCGTCCGGGCGGCGGCAGCGGTCGGGTAGACTCCTTCCGTCACCTGGTATACCGTTTTCCTCGATTTGTACAGCGCCGTGATGAAACCGGCCTTCGAACCGGCCTGCACTTTCTCCAGAACGGCGACGGCCGCGTTCAGATCGGCGGTTTCCAGCAGTTTCGCCCGATACCCGTCGGCTTGGAAGCGCACCGGGCTGGAGGGGGCCGCCTCTCCGATCGGCGCCGGCTGTCCGGCGCCGCGCCAGCTCAGCTTCAATCCGCCGTCCGACAGCAGGGTGGCGACGGGCGTGACATCCTGATACGTGCCGGTGTCGATGAACAGGGCGACGCGAATCGTGTCCGGCACGTCGACAGCCGCATACGAAGGCGCCGCCGAAGCGACCGGGACAGCCGCCGCGAGCAGCGCGGCCAGAACCATCTTCACGGCGCCGGGCCAAAATCTTTTTCTATCGATCATCGCTAGTTTTACCTCCGCCGTTTGATGGGGGCTTCCATTCGCAAGCCCCGCTTGCGCAGGACGCTTCCGTCCCGAACAGCCGGTAGCGGTACTTGGCGACAAGCCGGTACAGCAGGCGGCTGACGCCGCGCAATCCGGGAAGCGCCCCCAGCCGTCCGAGCCAGGCGAGCGAAGGAACGTCCCTTAGCAGCCGCAGCACCGCTTCCGCTCCGCCGTACAGCCGCCCTTCCGCGTCCGTGACGTGCAGCTGCGCCCGCAGCCGTTCGGGCGCGACGCCTTCCAGGCCCGGCCACGGAGCAATCTCTCCGGACAGGACGGATTGCAGCGCCACGAAGCGCAGCTCCGACCGCGTCCGCATGCGCCGGAGCTTGGCCACCGTGGCCAGGCACAGCCGGCATTCCCCGTCATACACGACGGTCAACCGCCCTCCGGCCTTCATGTCGATTCCGGAACCGGCAGCCCCAGATGCCGGTACGCGCCGGGCGTCACGACGCGCCCCCGCGGCGTCCGCTGCAGGAAGCCGATCTGCATCAGGTACGGTTCGTACACGTCCTCGATCGTCTGGCTTTCCTCGCCGATGGAAGCGGCGATCGTATCCAGGCCGACCGGTCCGCCCCGGTAATTCTCGATCATGGACCGCAGCAGCTTGTGGTCGATGCCGTCGAGCCCGAGCGGATCGACCTGAATCCGCTCCAGCGCTTCGGCGGCGACGGACGCGGTGATGACGCCGTCCCCGCGCACCTGAGCGTAGTCGCGCACCCGCTTGAGCAGGCGGTTGGCGATCCGCGGCGTGCCGCGCGACCGGCGGGCGATCTCGCGGGAAGCGTCGCCGACGATGCGCACGTCCAGAATGTCCGCGGTCCGCGAAACGATGTAAGCCAGTTCGTCTTCGGCATAAAAATCGAGCCGGCTGACGACGCCGAACCGGTCGCGCAGCGGCGCGGACAAAAGCCCGGCTCTCGTCGTCGCCCCGATCAGCGTGAATTTCGGCAAGTCAAGCCGCACCGAACGCGCGCTCGGCCCTTTGCCGATGACGAAATCGAGCGCGAAGTCCTCCATCGCCGGATACAGCACCTCTTCCACCGTCCGGTGCAGGCGGTGGATCTCGTCGATGAACAGCACGTCGTTCTCCTGCAGGTTGGTCAGAATGGCCGCCAAGTCCCCGGGACGCTCGATGGCCGGGCCGCTCGTCGTCCGAATGCTGACGCCGAGCTCGTTGGCGATAATGTTGGACAGCGTCGTCTTGCCGAGGCCGGGAGGGCCGTAGAGCAACACGTGATCGAGCGCCTCGCGGCGCTGTTTGGCCGCTTCTATGTAGATTTTGAGATTCTCCTTCACCCGGGACTGACCGATATATTCGGCCAGGTAACGGGGACGCAGACTGTACTCCGCCGCCTGGTCCTCCATCATCAAGTGCGCCGTGACGATCCGATCCTCCATTCGCGAAGCCTCCTCTCCCGCATCCCGCCGCTAACCTTGATACAGCTGCCGCAGCGCTTTCTTCATCAGCGCTTCCGGCGTTTCGTCCGGGCCGACCTGGTCTTTCAGCGTGAGCCAGACCCGGTCCAGCTCGGCGTCCCGGTAACCCAGCCCCGCCAGCGCTTCTCGGGCGGCCGCCCACGCCGAATGGTCCTCCGCCGGAACGGCCGCGGCAGCCGGCCCCAAGGCGGCTTCCGCAGCCCCCGTTCCTGCGCTCCAGCCGAGCTTGTCCTTCAGGTCCAGTATCATCCGCTGCGCCGTTTTCCGGCCGATGCCCGGCAATCGGGTCAGGAAGCCGACGTCCTCCTGCTGGATGGCCGCGACGACGGCTTCGGGGCGTCCGCTGGCCAGCACGCCGAGGGCGACTTTCGGGCCGATGCCCGACACGCCCATCAGCTTGCGGAACAGCGCCTGCTCCTCCCGCGTCGGAAAGCCGAACAGCAGCGCGGCATCCTCCCGCACGTAGTGATGGACGAACAGCTGAACAGGCTCTTCTTCGCGCAAAAGCGCGTAAGGATTCGGCGTATACACCTGGTACCCGACGTCGCGCACGTCCAGTACGACGTAATCCGCTTCCGCATAGGCCACCCGGCCCCGTAAAAAATCGATCATTTCGGCGTCACTCCGTTCAGGCGGTCGGTCAGGACGGCCGAATGCGCGTGGCAGATCGCCACCGCGAGCGCGTCCGCCACGTCGTCCGGCTTCGGCACGCTCTGCAGCTTGAGGAACATTTTGACCATTTCCTGCACCTGCCGTTTCTCCGCGCCGCCATACCCGACCACGGCCTGCTTCACTTGCATCGGCGTATATTCCCCGACCGGCAGCCCCCGCTGCGCCGCCGCCAGCAGCAGCACGCCGCGGGCCTGGCCGACGCTGAACGCGTTCGTGACGTTCCGGTTGAAAAACAGCTTCTCCACCGCGACCGTGGTCGGCCGATACCGGTCGAGCAAGGTGCAGGCCGATTCGTAAATTTGGCGAAGCCGCACTTCCGTCGGCGTATTCGGTTCGGTTTCGATGCTTCCATATTGAACGGGAACGAGACGATGGCCGATTTTGTCGATGAATCCGAAGCCCATGATCGCGATGCCTGGATCGATGCCCAGTACCCGCATGCCGGTTCCCCGCTCTCTATCGAATCTCGCTGAAAGAAGAAGAATGCTTCCCTGATTATATCAAATCGGGAATCGGATGAGAACCGAAGACAAGGGGCCGGGCCTCGCGAACAAAAAACCTCCGCACCGCGGTCGAGCGGTTGCGGAGGTCGATATTGCAGCGCCGGCTTGCCCGGCTATTCCGCCGGCTTCATGACGTCCTGCGACCGGTGCCGGGCAAAGTCGCTGAACGTGGACAGCACGCTGTTGTACTCTTCCTTGTCGGATACCCGAATGCCGCTGGCCAGTTCGTGGAGCCGCTCCTTGGAAAGGCTGCTCTCCAGCGAACGGACGTCGAGCTGGAAAAAGGTGCGGACGATGTTGTCCTTGCCCTTGCCCGGCGGACCGTCGAACAACGACAAGTTGCCGTCTTCGTCGATTCCGATATAGGCCGTTTTGCGGCATTCCGGCGAAAGATCGTCGACCTGTTCCTCCAGGACGACCGTGCCGGACCGGTTAAACGATGCCGACCATTCGCGGTGCGCCTTCAAGAGATCGAGCGCCTCCTGCGCCGACAGCCGTCCGAGCTTGCGCGTCTCTTCCCCGCACAGATAGATGCGGCGAAGCACGACTTCCACGTCTCCGTTCCGTTTGGACAAGGAAATCAGGGTCTGGTCTCGGGCGGTCGGATGGGCCGGATCGCTGACCGGCAGCCAGCCGGTCGCCGGACCTTCCGCCGGCACGATTCCGGTATGATGCCCGGTCCGGAAATCGTGGCCTTTGAAACCGACCGCCGCTCCCATCAGGATCACCGCCGCCGCCAGGCCAAGCGACCAAGCCGGACGGCGCTGTCTTTTCAGACGTTTTTTCCATTCCTTTAAAATCCGAAACGCAAACACCGGAATCCCCTTCTCTGCTTTTTTTCTATTGTTGCCCAGGAATTCCGGCGATATGCGTTTGTCGGACTAGCGGACCCGAGCGGGTTGGCGCGAAGGGATCGGGTCCGCGATCAATTTAGCGTTTGATCCAGGGGTAGCTCGCTTTCCGCTTCGACTTCCGCTGCCGCGGCGCGGGGCGGGCTTTAATCTTCGCTTTCGGAGCGCGCTTCCTGCCCGATTCCCCGCCGGCGGCCGAAGTCCCGGCCTGTTCCGGCTGCGGGTCTTCGCGCTCGCCGGCAAGCGCTCCGTCCGTCGCCACGCTGCTGTCGGACTCCGGCCTCGACGGAGGCACCAGCGGCGTTCCGGCGAAGGGCGGCATGCCCGGCATCGGAGGCAACCCGGGCATGCCGGGCATTCCAGGCATGCCAGGCATACCGGGCATGCCGGGCATTCCAGGCATACCGGGCATCCCCGGCATCGGCGGAATCGCGGGAATGCCTCCGCCCGGATACGGGACCTGCCCCGGGGGATAAGGATAAGCTCCCGTTATCGGCCCGTACGGAAACGGCATTCCCGGTATTCCCTGGCCGGACGTCTGGCCGGGGTACGGCGCCGGCATGCCCGGATACCCTCCGTAAGGCGGCCACGCGGCAGTTCCGCCTTGCGCAGGATACGGCCAAGGCGAACCCGCGCCGTAAGGCATGCCCCCGGCAGTCGGATCCGGGGGATCGGGATAAGCGGCATACGGCGCCGTGCCTGCCGCGGCTCCGCCGGGTACGGCGGCGGCCGGGCTCACCAGGCCCGGATAGCTTTCCGCGGCCGAACAGGGCTGGCACCCGGAAGCCGCTGCGGCGCCGGTCGGATAAGAAGGCGCGGCGACCGGAGCGCCGTACAGGCCGGACCAGCCTTCATGGGGAGCGTAGCCGGCATAATGGGCGGCGTGCGTCCACGCCGGCGCGGCCCCATAAGCGGGCGCTTCCGCTTCCGGCGACACCGCCGTGTGCGGCGCATGCCCGTACGCCCCGTAATGGGCATGCGCTTCCGCTTCCGGTGATACCTCCATATGCGGCGCATGTCCGTACGCCCCGTAATGGACATGCGCTTCCGCTTCCGGTGATACCTCCATATGCGGCGCATGTCCGTACGCCCCGTAATGGGCATGCGCTGCCGCTTCCGGTGATACCTCCATATGCGGCGCATGTCCGTACGCCCCGTAATGGGCATGCGCTTCCGCCGGCTTCGCTTCCTCGTGCGGCTTCTCCGGCGGAGCGCTCACTTCCAACGCCGGAATCGGAAATTGCTTAAACAGTTCGACATGCTCGAACTCAAACGTCACCGGCGGCGCTTCGGGAAACGGTCCCGGCATCGGCGCTTCCGCCGCCGGGTGCATTTCCGCCGCCTCCATCTTGATGCCCGTCGGCGCTTTCCCCGTGCTCATCGCGCCGTGGCCGTCCATGGCCGCCGGCTCTGCGGCGCTTGCGGCGGCGGTTTTCGGAATGTTTACGATTTCCCCGGTCAGCAGCACGTTCGGATTTTTGAGCTGCGGGTTGGCCTTGATCATGTCGGCCAGCGGAATGCCCCAAGCTTTGGACAGCTTCCACAGCGTATCCCCCTGCTTGACCGTATGCTTGTGCATGATCTCGTAAGCGGGATGCGAAGCGGTCGGGATTTTCACCTTCATCCCGACGTCGATGAGATCCGGATTTTCGATTTCCGGATTCAGCTTGAGGATTTCTTCCAGCGATACGTTATATTTTTGGGCGAGTTGATATAACGTATCCCCTTTTTTGACTATATGGATCTTCACGCCATTCCCTCCTGCAAGTCTTTTCGTTCGTACTCGGAGCAACACCGTGCAATCGTCGGCAGCGCCGCGGAGCAACGCGGCGCGGCTGCACGAAGATGGGCCCCCGCACAATCATTACATCCTATGCAGGAGATGGGCGTTTGACATCCGTTTTTTCGGCCGCCTTCAAAAAAGAAAAGCCTGTCCGAAAGCGTTCGCGCTTGCGGGAGAACCGGGAAATCCTGGAAATGGGGATGCGGTGCGGATAGGAATGGTGTGCAGTTTGCCGGCGGAAAAGTAGGCGCAAGCGCGGAAGGCAACAACAGCCGCCTTCCGCGCTTGCGCCGTTTATATTTTAACCCCTTCGACCGTGACGATTTTGCGGAACTCCTGCAGCAGATGCAGCGTGACCGGACCCGCTTTTCCTTCCCCGATCTGCCGCCCGTCCACCTCGCGAACGGCGATCACTTCCGCGGCGGTTCCGGTGAAGAACACTTCGTCCGCGCAATACACGTCATGCAGCGTGAACGGCTCTTCCTTAAGTTTGTAGCCGAGGCGCCCGCACAAATCGATGATCGCCCCCCGCGTAATGCCTTCCAACGCGCCGACATAGCACGGAGGCGTGTAAACGACGCCCTTTTTGACGATGAAAATGTTGTCGCTGGACCCTTCGGCCACATACCCTTGCGCGTTCAGCAGGATCGCTTCGCCGACGTCGGCGATGTTGGCCTGAATTTTGACGAGGATGTTGTTCAAATAGTTGAGCGATTTGATTTTCGGGTTGAGCGCATCCGGAATGTTGCGGCGCTGGCTGACCGAAATCGAGCGCAGGCCGGTGCGGTACGCTTCCTCGGGATAAATGGCGAGCTGCTCGACGATGATGATGACGAACGCTTTCTCGCACCGCCGGGGGTCGAGCCCGAGATTGCCGGGGCCGCGGGAGACGACCAGACGAATGTAGCCGTCGCGGAGGCCGTTTTTGCGGATCGTCTCGACGATCGCCTGCTGCATCTCGCCGTAGGACAGCGGAATGTCCAGCATGATCGACTTGGCCGAATCGTACAGCCGGTCAAGGTGCTCCTTGCAGCGGAAAATGTTGCCGTCGTAGACGCGGATGCCTTCGAAAATGCCGTCGCCGTACAGAAAACCGTGATCGAACACCGATACTTTGGCGTTTTCTTTGGTGACGAACTCGCCATTCAGATAGATCCATTGCTCTGGCATGGATGCTACACCTCCGGTTGATGTTCTTCATATGGAATGCTGGGGTACGACCCCAGCAAGCGAACCTGGCAGCCGATCGCTTCGATTTCGGCGATGGCGGCGGGCAGCAGCACGGTGTCCATCGACATTTCCACGTCGATGAAAAAGTAGTAGCTGCCCAGCTTTTTCTTGGTCGGCCGCGATTCGATCCGCGTCAAATTGATGCGGCGCCAGGCGAACGCCGACAGCACCTGGTGCAGCGCGCCGGGGTAATCCTCCGGCAAGGTGACCAGCAGGCTGGTCTTGTAGGCTTTGGCGTTCGGGTGCTCGAAGGCGGCATGGCCGACCAGCAGAAAACGGGTGTAATTGTTGTCGTGGTCGGTGACTTTCGGCGCTAGCACGTCGAGGCCGAAATCCTCGGCCGCCAGCCGGGTGCCGATCGCGGTCCAGCCGCGTCCCGGATTCTCCTTCACGATCCGGACCGCTTCCGTCGTGCTGCTGACGGTCTCCAGCTCGGCATGAGGCAGGCGGGACCGGATGAATTGCCGGCATTGGGCCATCGCCACCGGGTGGCTGATCACTTTCGCGATCCGCGCCGGGTCCCATTGCCCGTTCGATGGTCCGTTCGAACCGGACAACTCGCTGGCGCGGCCGATCAGATTTTGCACGGAAGGATACACCCACTCGGCCCGGATCGGCAGGTCGACTTCGTGAACGAGCCAATCGGTGTGCAGGCTGACCGATCCGTCGATCGTGTTCTCGATCGGAATGACGCTCCAGTCCGTATGGCCGCCGGCGGTCGACAGGAAGACGTCCGAAATCATGCTGCAATAGACCAGGCGGACGGACTGGCCGCGAAACAGATAGCGGGCCGCCTCGTCGGACACGCTCGACTTCGGGAGCAGCGCCGCCGATTTCACGCCGCTCATGCGCTCACCCCCGCTTCCTGCGCCGGCAGCAGCCGCTCGGGGGCGAGGGCGAACTCGGCCTCCGACCGACGCAGCGCGCGGACTTCCGGACCGCTGCGGCAGATGCCGAGCTGGTGGATTTCCGCCGAGACGCCTTCCCGCGCCAGCGTATCGCGCAGGAAACGCTCCAGCTCGGCGCGGCGGGCGCTTCCGGCTTCCGCCAGCACGAGCAGCGTCGGTCCCGCGCCGGACAGCGCCGCGCCGAGCGCTCCGTGGTCGGCCGCTTCCCGCAGCACCGTCTCCAGGCCGGGAACGAGCGGCGCCCGATACGGCTGGTGCAGCCGGTCCCGCATCGCCCGGCGCAGCAGATCGAGCCGTCCGGACGCCAGCGCCGCCGTCAGCAGCGAGCTGTGGCTGACGTTGAACACCGCGTCGGCCAGCGGCACTTGCCCGGGCAGCACGTTGCGGGCCTTTGCCGTCGACAGCTCGAACGACGGGATGACGGCGAGCACGTCCAGGCCGCGCGGCGGATCCAGCCGGACGGCCTCCGCACGCGCGCCGTCCCATGCGGCCGCGACGATTCCGCCGTACAGCGACGCGCCGACGTTGTCGGGATGCCGTTCCCGCTCCGTCGCCATCTGAAACAGCGCGTCGCGGCTCAGCGGCGCGCCGATCAGCTCGTTGGCCGCGACGAGCGCCGCGACGATCGCGGCGGCGCTGCTGCCCAGACCGCGGGTCAGCGGGATGTCGCTGCGGATCGCGATCGCCAGCTCGGGCAGCGTCACGCCGGCCCGGGCAAACACCGACTGCGCGACCTGGTAGATCAGATTGGACTTGTCCACGGGAACGCCGTCCAGGTTCGCGCCGGACAGCGTCACCGTCGTCGTCCGCGCCGGGCGCAACTCCACCCAGGCGAACAGCGACAGCGCCATGCCGAGCGAATCGAAGCCCGGCCCGAGATTGGCGGTGCTGGCCGGCACCTTGGCCACCACCCGATCATAGATCGCCCCGCCCCCCGTCTCTCCCGGCCGCATGTCCGGGCTCATACGCGCGCACCTTCCAGCTGGGCGATCGCATCCATCACCGCTGCTTCGCTGTCTTCGACGACGGCCGGCTCCGCCCGGACGGATTGAATGGCGATGTTCGGATCCTTCAGGCCGTGTCCGGTCAGCACGCAGACGACGCGCTCGCCGCCGCGGAAGACGCCTTCCCGCTTCAGCTTGCGCACGCCGGCGAGCGAAGCGGCCGACGCCGGCTCCGCGAACACCCCTTCGCGCGACGCGAGCAGCTTGTAAGCTTCCACGATCTCGTCGTCCGTCACGTACCCAATCTGTCCGCCCGATTCCTCGGCCGCGGCCACCGCCGTCTTCCAGCTGGCGGGGTTGCCGATGCGGATTGCGGTGGCGATCGTCTCCGGATTCGGAATCGGCTCCCCCTTCACGATCGCCATCGCCCCTTCCGCCTCGAAGCCGACCATTTTCGGCAAGGAATCCGTTCGGCCGGCCGCGCGGTACTCCTTGAATCCTTTCCAGTAAGCGGAGATGTTGCCGGCGTTGCCGACCGGAATGGCCAGATAGTCCGGCGCGCCGCCGAGCTGGTCGCACACTTCGAACGCGGCCGTCTTCTGGCCCTCGATCCGGTAAGGGTTGACCGAATTGACCAGGGTGATCGGATGTTTCGCCGTAATCTCGCGAACGATTTCCAGCGCCCTGTCGAAATTGCCTTCGATGGCGATCACCTTGGCGCCGTAGATGATGGCCTGCGCCAGCTTGCCGAGCGCGATGTTGTTGTTCGGAATCAGCACGATGCAGTTCAGTCCGGCACGCGCGGCATAGGCGGCCGCCGCCGCCGACGTGTTGCCGGTGGAGGCGCACATGATCGTCCGGCTTCCTTCTTCGACCGCTTTGGCGACGGCCATCACCATGCCGCGGTCTTTGAAGGACCCGGTCGGATTCAACCCTTCGTATTTGAAATAGAGTTCGAGTCCGAGCTCCCGGGACAGATGTTCCGCGCGAACGAGCGGCGTGTTGCCTTCCTGCAGCGTCAGCATCGGCGTCCGGTCGGTGACCGGAAGATATTCTTTGTATTTGGCGAGCAATCCGGGATAACGCATGACAAAACTCCTTTACGGATGAAATGGGTTAGCCTTCCACGCGGTAGACGCTGCGGACTTCCCGGACGGCGGGCAATGTTTCGAACTGCTGCAGCACTTGCCGCATCGACGCCTTGCTGGCGGCATGGGTCGTAATGATCAGCTCGGCGCCCGGCTGGTTCGGGGTCGGCGGCTGCATTACCGATTCGATGCTCACTTCGAAGCGGGAGAAAACGTTGGCGATCTGGGCCAGCACCCCCGCCCGGTCTTCGACGTGGAGGCGCAGGAAAAACTTCGACGCGATCTGCTCGTCCGTTTTCAGCTTTTTCTCGCGGTACGAGACAAGGCCCTGCTTGCCGTTGACGCCGAGCTTCCAGTTTTTGACCACGGCGACGAGGTCGGCGACCACCGAAGTCGCCGTCGGCAATTCGCCCGCGCCCGGTCCGTAGAACATCGTCTCGCCGACCGCTTCGCCGTATACGTATACGGCGTTGAACACGCCGCTTACCGCGGCGATCGGGTGGCTCGCCTTCACGAGCGTCGGTTGCACGCTGACGCTGATGAGATCGTCTTGACGCTCGGCGAGGCCGAGCAGCTTGATCTCGTAGCCGAGCTGCCGGGCGTGCCGGATATCGTCCTGGGTCACGGCGCTGATGCCCTTCACGTCGACGTCGTCCAGCGCGATCTCCGTCCGGAAGCCGAGCGTGGCGAGAATCGCCATTTTGCGGGCGGCGTCGAGCCCCTCCACGTCCGAGGTCGGATCCGCCTCGGCGTAGCCGAGCGCCTGCGCTTCCCGGAGCACGTCGGCGTAATCGGCGCCGTCCCGGCTCATTTTCGTCAAAATGTAATTGGTCGTCCCGTTGACGATGCCCATAATTTTGGTGATGCGGTCGGACGAGAAGCCTTCGATGAGCGTCCGGATGATCGGAATCCCGCCGGCGACGCTGGCCTCGAACAGCACGTCGCACCCTTTCTCGCGCGCCTTGGCCAAAATCTCGGTCCCGTGCAGCGCCATCAGGTCCTTGTTGGCGGTGACGACGTGCTTGCCGCGCTCCAGCGCTTCCAGGATGATTTCTTTCGTATGGGAGACGCCGCCCATCACTTCCACGATGATGCCGATTTCCGGATCGCGCACGATTTCCCACGGGTCTTCCGTCAGCTTGGACGGATCGACTTGCAAGCTGCGCGGCTTGCTGCGGTCTTTGACGAGAATTTTCTCAATGGATATGGGCGAGCCGACCTGGCCGACCAAATCTTCCTGGTGCCCTTCGACAATGCGGACCACCCCGGTTCCGACCGTGCCGAATCCCAGGAGTCCCACTTTTACCGGTTTCATCGCTGTTTGCTCCTTCACTTCCGTTTCGATCAGCTCCTGCCGACGATCGCCGTCCGCTTCACGCCGTCCAGCAAGCGAAGCCGCTCCGTCAAATCCGAGAGCGTGCCGTCCAGCCCCGACATGTCGAGGGTGACGACCACGTTGGCCATTCCCTGCAGCGGAATCGACTGGGAGATCGTCAGCACGTTGCCGCCGCTCGCGGCCAGCAGGCCGAGCACTTTGGACAGGACGCCGGACCGGTGCTCCAAATCGAGGGACAGGGTGGCAATCCGCTCCTTGGCCGCCTGTTCCAGCGGATAAACGCCGTCCTTGTATTTGTAGTAGGCGCTGCGGCTCAGGCCGACCCGCTCCGCCGCCTCGTGCACCGTCGCCGCCTCTCCGCGGCGCAGCAGTTCCTTGGCTTGCTCGGTCTTCAAGATTCCTTCCGGCAGCAAGTCCTCGCGGACGACATAATAGCGTTCCGCCATTGAACGTCCTCCCAGGAAAGACGCATGTTTTCGTATAGTGGACATTATAGCCGAAGCAAAGCCCTTGCGCAATAGGCAATTTGATGCCAAAAAACCGGCCGGCCGGCCGGTTTTGGCGTTTTACGTATCGTCAAACAGATATTCGTCCGCGCCGCCTTCGAAAAATTCGAACTCGAAGTCGCCGATGCGGATCGTGCTGCCGTCCTTGGCCCCGCGTTCGCGCAGCGCCTGGTCGACGCCCATCTTCCGCAAAATGCGGGCGAACCGCATGACCGCATCGTACGAAGTGAACTGGGTCCGCTTCATCAGCTTCTCGATCGCTTCGCTCTCCACGACGAACGTCTCGTTGTCCCGGCGAATCGTGAAATCCCGCCCTTCCTGCGGCTTCAACCGGTAGACGACGCCTTCACCCTCGTCCGGCCGCTCCGAAGGTTCCGGCGCGGCGAGCGGATCCGGGGCGGAGTCGAGCAGATCCGCCACCCGCCGAATCAACTCGGATACCCCCATCCGCGTCAAGGTGGAGACGGGCACGACATCGATCTCCGGTCGGACTTGCCGGACCTGTTCCCGGAACCGCTCCAGATTCGGCTGCGCGTCCGGCATATCCATTTTGTTCGCGGCGACGATCTGCGGGCGGCGGGACAGACGCTCGTTGTAAAGGGCGAGCTCCTCGTTGATTTTGACCCAGTCGTCGAACGGATCGCGGCCTTCCATGCCGGACATGTCGACAACGTGGACGAGAACCCGGGTCCGTTCCACATGGCGCAAAAATTCGTGGCCCAGCCCGACGCCGGCGTGCGCCCCTTCGATCAGGCCCGGCAGATCGGCCATTACGAAGCTGCGTTCTTCGTCCACGTCGACCAGGCCCAGGTTCGGCGTCAGCGTCGTGAAAGGATAAGCGCCGATTTTCGGCCGCGCGGCGGAGACGACCGACAAGAGCGTCGATTTGCCGACGCTGGGGAAGCCGATCAGGCCGACGTCGGCCATCACCTTCAGCTCCAGCACGATCCACCGCTCCTCCCCCTCCTCGCCGTTCTCAGCGATGTTGGGGGCCGGATTGCTCGGGCTTTTGAAACGGATGTTGCCCCGTCCGCCGCGTCCGCCGCGGGCGACGACGACCTGCTGCCCGTGGCGGGTCAGATCGGCGATCGTCTCGCCGGTATCGTCGTCGATGACGACCGTTCCCGGCGGAACGCGCACGATCAGGTCTTCCGCATTCGCCCCGTGCCGCGACTTGTTGCGGCCGTTCTCTCCGGAACGCGCTTTGAAATGCTTTTGGTATCTGAAGTCCATCAGCGTCCGCAGCCCTTCGTCGACGCGGAAAACGACGTCGCCGCCCTTCCCCCCGTCGCCGCCGGCCGGTCCGCCCTCCGGAACGTACAGCTCCCGCCGGAACGCCACCAGGCCGTTGCCGCCGTCGCCGCCTTTGACATAGACTTTCGCTTTGTCCACAAACATGACTGTTCACTCCGTTGGAAACCCCATGATGAAACCGCCCCGGATCGGACGGCGGCGCAGGCGAAAGCCGGAATGTGGAGGGCAGTGGCTGTGCGCTAAGCTTTCAGCGCCGCGCTGCAAGGCACAATCACCCGGAACGCCGTCCTTCCGGCGGCCGAGCCGGATTCCGGCTCCTCGCCGCCCCGCGTCCAACGCATGCCGTCGCCCCACACTTTGTCCAGCTCGGACGGAACGCTTTCCGCCGCGGCCAGCTCTCCTTCGTACGCCACGCCGATCGCCAGCGCCTGCTCTTCCCGCTCGAACCGCAGCCGCAGAACGGGTACGGGCCCGGCCGAAGCGGGGACGCGGGCGCGGAAAATGTTGACGGTCGCGATCACCGCCCGGGTTAGCCGGTCCGGATCCAGCCGCAGCCGATCCAGTTGCAGCCCGTCCTCGACCGACACTTCCAGCTTCATCGTATCGCACGCGGCGCGGAAGGAAACGAAAAACGCGATCAGCGCCGGGATGCCCAGACGCGACACCCGGCTGTCGTTCTCCATCTGCTCCCTTATTCTGTCCACGACTTCGATTGCCTTATCGAGTTTCTGCAGACGCAAATATCCGTATAAAATTTGCAGCTCGTTCATCCAGTCGTGCCGGTAATGGCTGAGCGTCCGGAGAGCGGACTGGTGGATGCGCTCCGCCTGCCGGCGGCAGCGGACGGCCGCCTGCCGGCGTTCGGCCGCTATGTATGCGAGCGCGGCCGCAATGGCCCATCCCGCGATAACCGCATACGGCCAGCAGGCCTCGCTCCAGATGCACACCGCCGCCAGCGGAACGGCTAGCGATGCTGCCGCGCCGATTCCCCAAGGGGTCCTAAGTTCATCACGCATAAGTCGATCCCCGTTTCACAAGTAAAAACGACTTCGTCGTCCCTTTCGCGCAACCGCACCGCAATGCTCGGCATTGCTTGCTGCGAATGAACTTTTTCGTTCATCGCACCGCAATGCTCGGCATTGCTTACTGCGATGAACTTGTTGGACACAGAATGTCGTTTTTATCGGAGACCATACAGAAATGAGCCATCGTGAAGCCTATAAAATTTCTGTATGGCAAGCCAAACGGCTGCGCCGTCCTTTCGGGACGCGCTTTGTTTTACGGAGACGATACAGATAATTGATAGCGCACGGCTTAACAGATTCTGTATCGTGAAAAAAACCCGGCCAACGGATGAGGCCGGGATTCTGAGATGCCGTATTCAACCTTCGAGCGCAGCGGCGACCGGCGCCTGCTGGATGGGATAGACGCTCACTTTCTTGCGGTCGCGTCCCCAGCGCTCGAACTTGACGACGCCTTCCACTTTGGCGAACAGCGTATCGTCTTTGCCGATGCCGACATTGTGTCCGGGATGGATTTTCGTGCCGCGCTGGCGCACGAGAATGCTGCCCGCGGTGACGAGCTGGCCGTCCGACCGCTTCACGCCGAGGCGCTTGGCCTGGCTGTCGCGGCCGTTCTTGGTCGAACCGACCCCTTTTTTCGAAGCGAACAGCTGCAAATTCAGCTTCAACATGGCGTTAACCTCCTTCTTGCGCAATTTCGTCCTGTATTTGCACGTACTTGCCGTATTGTTCGACGATAGCCTCCAGCGCCACGACCATGCCTTCCAGCAGAAGCTGCGCCCGATCGGACAAAGCCGGATCCGCGTCCCGCGGCATCTTCGCGGTCAGAAAGCCGGAACGCATCTCGGCTTCCGGAACGATTCCGGTCAGCTTCTCGATCGCGTTCACCGCGCCGACCGTCACCGCCGATACGCCCGCGCAGACGATGTCCCGGCCGGGGTCGTCGTAACCGGCGTGCCCCGACACGGCGAAAGACTCGATCCGGCGCCGGGGCCCGCGTACGATCGAAATCGTAATCATCGGCGGTTCCTCGTCAAGCCTGAATGCTCTCGATCGTCACCTTGGTGTAAGGCTGGCGATGGCCCTGCTTGCGGCGCTCGTTCTTCTTCGGCTTGTATTTGAAGACGATGATCTTCTTGCCTTTGACGTGCTTGTCGACCTTGCCCGTCACCTTCGCGCCCGCGACAAGCGGAGCGCCGGCCACGAAGCCCTTGTCGCCCGAAACGGCCAACACGCGGTCGAACGTCACGCTGTCTCCTTCGTTGGCGTTCAGCTTCTCCACGTAGATGACGTCGCCTTGCTGGACCTTGTACTGCTTGCCGCCGGTTTCGATAATCGCGTACATGGGTGCACCTCCTCGCGTTCGGGACTCGCCTTGCCGGGTGCCTGCCGCCGCGGCGCCATCGCCGGAGCAGCGCGGTCTTCGCAAACCCTTCAAGTGCGGTTGTCGCATGCAATCCATTGCACGCACTCAAGTATATTACCACACTCCGGAGGCGATATCAACGAAAAATGTTGTACCGAGCGATCGAAGATCGTCTCGAAAAACCGAGCGACGAAGTCGGCTCGGAATGTGCAAGCGCGGGAAGCAACGCCGTGCGTTGCGGCGCGATTGTGCTCGGTTACCGAGCGACGAAGTCGATCGGAATGTGCAAGCGCGGAAAGCAACGCTGTGCGTTGCGGCGCGATTGTGCTCGGTTACCGAGCGATCGAAGATCGTCTCGAAAAACCGAGCGACGAAGTCGATCGGAATGTGCAACCCCATTCAGCGTTGCGAAGCAATCGCGGTGAGGTTGCGCGCGCGACCGAGCGACGAAGCCGGTTCGCGCCGTTACCGAATATAGATTCGGCCCGCTCCGTTGCAGGTCGGGCACGTGCGGAAAAACCGGCTCGTTACGCTTTCCCGCGCCTTTTTGCGCGTCAGCTCCAGCAGGCCGAGGCGGGTCCAGCCCATCACCTGGCATTTGGTGCGGTCCCGGCGAATCGTCTCTTCCAGCCGCTGCACAACCTGCTGGCGATGCTCCTCGGCGTCCATATCGATAAAATCGACGATGATGATGCCGCCGACGTCGCGCAGCCGAAGCAGCCTCCCAATCTCCTCGGCCGCTTCCAGATTGGTCCGGTACACCGTATCCTCGAGCCCGACGGTGCCGGTATATTTCCCCGTGTTGACGTCGACGACCGTCAGCGCTTCCGTCTGGTCCCAGACCAGGTAGCCGCCGCTTTCCAGCCGGATTCTCCGCTGAAACATCCGGTCCAACTGCTCCGCGATGCCGAACTTGTCGAAGAGCGGATCCGCGCCCCGATACAGCCGGATCCGCTTCTCCAGCGCCGGCGCCGCCCGGCGCAAATAGGCCGCCGCCTCCTCGAACGCAGCTTCGTCGTCGATGACCAGCTCTTCGGTGTCGGGCGTCACCGCATCGCGGATCATGCGCTGCACCAGACCGATATCCCGGTGCAGCACCGCGGGGGCGGAAACCGTCGCGGCGCGGTCCGCGATCTCTCGCCACGCGCCGCGCAGCGCCTCCAGGTCGGCGGCCAGCGCTTCGGGAGATTCCCCTTCGGCGTTCGTCCGCAGGATGATGCCCTCGCCCGGCGCGCGCGCCTGTTCGGCCCAGCTTTTCAGCCGGTTCCGCTCGGCTTCGCCGACGATTTTGCGGGAGATGCCCACGTAGTCGGCATACGGCATATAGACAAGCCAGCGCCCGGGCAAGGAATAGTGCGTCGTCACCCGCGCGCCTTTGCCGCCGAGCGGCTCCTTCATCACCTGCACGATCCGCTCGTCCCCGGGACGAAGCAGCTGCTGAATGGACGGCTTGTCCTTCGGCTGCTTGTCCAGATGCGGGTGGAGCACGTCGTCGACGTAAAGGAAGGCGTTCTTGGCCAGTCCGATGTCGACGAACGCCGCCTGCATGCCGGGAAGTACGTTCACGACGCGGCCTTTGTACAGGTTGCCGACGAGCGAGGCGCCTTCCGCCTGCTCGATGCAGAATTCGGCCAGCCGGCCGTCCTGGACCAGCGCCGCCTGGGTGGCGTCCCGCGAGCAATGGATGAACAGCTGGTTCATGGGCTGCCCTCCTGCGCATGCGTTTTCTTCATTTTACATGAAAAAGCGAAAATCCGCATGCCCGCCCGTCAGGCGCCCGACAAACCCGTCGATGAGCCGGGCTTCCGGAACGACTTGCTTGATTTTCCCGCGGCTCATCACATAGATCAGATGGTATTTCTCCTTCATCAGCAGCCGGATCGCGGCGGCGACCGGCTTCTCCTCCCCGATCACGATCGGTTGGGCCAGCGTTCCCTTGTCGATCTTCGCTTCCGAGCGGCGGGCGCGGTGAAGGAGAAAGCGCAAAAAAAGAAACGGGATGTGGCGTCCGTACATCCAGTTGGAAAAGATGAGGAAGCAGGCGATGGCCAGCGCGTTCAGCTGGATCGGCCGGCCGAACAGAAGCGGCGCGGCGGACAGCGCGGCCACCCCGGCGCTGAGCGCCATGCTGGTGCGGACGCACAGGCGCAGCGCCAAGTGGTAAGGGAACAGCAGGCTCATCCCGGCTTGCAGCATTTTGCCGCCGTCCAGCGGCAGGATCGGCAGCAGGTTGAACAGGGCAATCAGCGCGTTGGCCGTCACCATATCTTCCGTCCAGAGCGGATCGGTCCAGCCGGCCCAGCCGCACAGCCATGCCGCGGCGGCCATAATGACGTTCTGGAGCGGGCCGGCCAGCGCGACGAGCGCTTCCTCCCGGACCGGGATGGCGCCGGCGTCCTCCACTTCCATGACGCCGCCGAACGGAAGCAGCTTGATCTCCCGCACGGTCCAGCCGAAGCGGAGCGCGGCGGCGAGATGGCCCAGCTCATGGAACAATACGATGGCGAACAGAGCGGCGATCTCCGCAAACCGGCCGGTCGCGACGGAGGCCAGCATGACCAAGAGAAACAGCGGGTGAAGGTTGAACCGGATGCCTTTCCACTTAATCAAAAGCGATCACATCCGCAGGGTCCAGCGTCTTGCCGTTCTGCTTGACGGCAAAATACAGCGTGCCTTCCCCGCGGCCGTCTCCGGCGCCGCGCACCCGTCCCAGCGCTTGCCCCGCTTCCACCCAATCGTTCGGCTTCACTTCGGCCTGGTCCACGTTCCCATATATGGTGACCACCCGGTTGGCATGCTGGACCAGAACGGTCGATCCTTCCGGCCCGCTGCCCGTCACTTGCATGACCCGGCCGGCATGAACCGCCCGAACGACGCTGCCGGACGGTGCCGCAAGCCGCACGCCGGTGCCGCTCTGGGCGAACGACTGGACGATTCGCCCGGCCACCGGCGAAACGGTCGTCTCCCGGTCCCAGTCGGCGGATACCGATTTCGCGTCGGACGAATGGCGGAAAACCGGAAGAAACGACGGGGAACCGCCGAACGTTCGCGCGTACCACGCTTCCACCGCAGAGAAATCCATATCCTGCGTCACCGCCTGAACCGCCCACAGCCGAAACCGGTCGCTGCCGGGCACGTTCAGCGACAGTCCCCCCCACGCCGCCGCAAGCAGAAGCAAAGCGATCGCGCAGCGGATCGCCGTTCCTCTTGCGAAGGCGCGAAACGATTCCGGCCACAGCGGCGGCAAGCCGTCGTCCGACCCGCGGCCGGGAACGCCCCATGTGCGCCCGCCCGCCAACTGCCGCTGCCGCTCTTTCCACCACTGCTCGGGATCGTTCATCTCCCGGCGCGGACTTTCCGCCTGACGCAGAGCCTCCGCGGGCGGCTGCGGCCCTTCGGCCTGCGGCGGATCGGGTGCGGACGGATCGGGTTCCCGGCCCAGCTCTTCGGCGATCGGAAGGCCGGCCGGATGCTGCCACCAACTGTCGGACTTCAGGCCCGTCAACTGCCGGATCCGCGCCCTTCTTCTCTGGCGAACGTTTTTGCGCACTTCCATGGAACGCCCCTCCTTGTCATTGCTTTCTCCGGCTATTAACACCTTATGGCCTGTCTCACCGCTTTAGACCTGAGGGAAAGAACCCGCAAGACGCATAAAGAGCGCCTGCTCTCCGCAAGCGCCCTGCCCTCCGCCAACTTAGCCGCCTTTCCGCCTGATCGGAATATAGATATCGATCTGCTGCTCGTCTCCGGCGTTCGGACCGGAGCGATCGTCATACCATTCGATCTCGGCCGTACCGGCATGTTCGTAACCGGAACGGGGGAACCATTCCTCGAAGATCGCCTTCCATGTCGCCTGGATGGTCGGCACAAACTCCGCCCTTGTCGCTTTCGGCGTGGTGAACACGGCGTATTCGGCCTCCGGAAACTCGCGGCAGACGAGATCATCCGGCGCGTTGTCGAAGCTCTCCGTCTCCATGCCGATCAGGTAGGTGAACGTGCACGTTTCCATGTTCATGTCCGCGCAGATGCCCAGCTCTACCGGTGTGTCCCGCCGAACCGCATTGGGGATTTGCTCCCAGCCTCTATTCGCGATATAGCGTTGCCAGAATGCCGGAATTTCCCGTTGATTCCTTCCATCCGCGGTCGAAGTCTCAAGCGCATAACCGATAAATTTAAATGCCGGTTTCACGACGATGCGGTACTCCATGCAAACGCCTCCCAAGGTATGGTTTGAACGAGCGTATGGGGAAGCTTAATCGTCGAGGGAATATTTCTCCTGATGCGCGTTGATGCTGAACACGAGTCCGATCGACACCATGTTGAGCAGCAGCGACGTTCCCCCATAGCTGATGAACGGAAGCGTAATTCCGGTGATCGGCATCAGCCCGATCATCATGCCGATGTTCTGGAAAATTTGGAACACCAGCATGGAGGCGATGCCGATGATGATGAACGACCCTCGCAAATCGAGGCACTGGTACGCGATCATGATCAGCCGGTAGATAAAAATGAAATAGAGCAGCAGCAGCACCGCCGCTCCCTGGAAGCCGAACTCTTCCCCGACGACGACGAAAATGGAATCGGAATACGTGTAGGGGATGAACCTGCGGTTTTTGGACTGCCCCTGCATATACCCGTCGCCGGTCAGCCCCCCCGAGCCGATGGCGATTTTGGCGTATTTGGATTGACGCTTGTCGTCCTCGGAAGCCTGGTCGGGGTGGATGTACGTATTGATGCGCAAGTACCAGTGCTCCTTGCCGTTCGCCTTCAGGAAATCTTTGATTTCCGTGTTGTAGGCGTTGAACAGCGTGACGAACAGAACGAGGCCGCCGATCACCGCCGCCAGCCCGATCAGCACGTAGCTGTAGCGGACGTTGCCGATCCACAGCATCCCGAGCACGATGAACACGTAGATCATCGCGTTGCCCAGATCGGGCTGGATCATGACGAGCAGGAACGGAACGAAAGCGACGGCCGCCACAGCCGACACGTCGCGCCGCAGCGTCAGCGGATCCCCTTGCCTCCGGCCCATGACCGCCGCGATGGCGATGATAAGAAACAGCTTCATCGTCTCCGCCGGCTGGAACAGAAAGCCGCCGGGAAGCTCGAACCAGCTTCGCGCCCCGTTGATGCTGGCGCCGAAAAAATAAACGAGCACGAGCAGCCCGATCCCGATGCCGTACCAGACCAGCCAGCTTCGGAGCAGCAGCCGGTAGTCGATCAGCGTCATCAGCACGATGATGACGAATCCAAGCGCATAGAAAAGGAGCGTCTGAAAGTCTTTGCCGTTGAATTTGGCCGTATCGTACGTGGCGCTGCGGACAAGAAAGTAGCTGGCGATCATGAACAGGCCCAAAATCGCCAGCATTAACCAATCCATTTTTTTAAGCCGGTTCAGCAAGCGGAATCATCCCATTCCCAGAAACTTCTTCATCCTCCGGAACACTCCGCTTTTTTCCTCCAGTTGAAGAAGCGGCACCGTTTCGCCGAGGATCCGCCGGGCGATGTTGCGGTAGGCGAGCGCTGCCCGGGAAGACGGGTTCATCACCGTCGGTTCGCCCGCATTCGCGGCCTTGATGACCTGTTCGTCATCCGGCACAATGCCGAGCAAGTCAATGGCCAAGACTTGGCAGATGTCGTCGATCTCCAGCATGTCCCCGCTCTTCAGCAAGTTCGGCCGAATCCGGTTGATCACCAGTTTCGGCGGCTCGATGCCCGATTTCTCCAGCAGTCCGATCACCCGGTCGGCGTCGCGGACGGCGGCGTTCTCCGGCGTCGTGACGACGATCGCCCGGTCGGCGCCGGCGACCGCGTTGCGGAACCCTTGCTCGATGCCGGCGGGACAGTCGATGAGAATGTAGTCAAAATCCGGCTTGAGCCCTTCGACGATCTGCCGGACCTGCTCCGGGGATATGTCGTTTTTGTCTTTCGTCTGCGCGGCCGGCAGCATGTACAGCTCGTCGAACCGCTTGTCCTTGACGAGCGCCTGGCCGACCCGGCAGCGGCCTTCGGCCACGTCGATCAGATCGTAGACGATGCGGTTTTCGAGGCCCATCACCACATCCAGGTTGCGCAGCCCGATATCGGTGTCGACCATGCACACCTTTTGCCCCATCAAGGCAAGCGCCGTCCCCAGATTGGCCGAAGTCGTCGTTTTGCCGACGCCGCCTTTTCCGGATGTGACGACTATCGCTTCTCCCATCCGTTTCACACTCCTTTGGACCGAAAGTTGGAACGCGCGCGGGCGGCATCGCCTTCTTCCATGCGATCGCAGCTTCGGAAAAAAGATATTTCTTTGCGGTGGCGATGCAAAAGGGTCAACTTGTCGATCTCCATGCGGCCTTCCTGCAAATAGGCATATTCCATCCACGGATCGGCCGTTGCCCACTCGTCCGGCGGGCGGCTGATCACATCGGCGATGCGCAGCTGGGTCGGCGTCATCAGCGACGCCGCGATGATCGCCTGTTCGTTGCCGTCGCATCCGGCATGAGCCGTCCCCCGCAGGGCGCCCAGCACGTAAATGTCGCCGCTGCAGCGGATCGTCCCCCCCGGGTTGACGTCGCCCAGCAGCAGCAGGTGGCCGTCGTGCTCGACGGTCTGGCCCGAGCGAATCAGCCCCGCCATCGTGTACATGTCCGGCTTCTTGGGCGGCGGCGCGGCATCCGGCAGCTGATCGCTCTCGATCGATTGCACGACGAAATTGCCCTGTCTTCGAATGACGGACCGGATCTTCTCCTTGTCCTCTTCCTCCAGCCGGCGGGAGCCCAATTTGACGAAGACGTGAACGATGGGGCCGGACAGCATCTGCTCATGCTTGTCCAGCTTGGCGTGCAGCTCGTCTAGAAGCGTGACGAAGTCGCATCGGTCGTCCAGATGAAACACGAGACCTTCTTTGACGCCTTTGATCGTAATGTGCGATTTGCCGGTCACGGTGCCGCCCTCCCCCTTCCTTGTATCATTCTGCCGGACCGGCCCGAATTCCTGCCTGCGCGGCAATCCCTGTCCGGTACAATAACCGGCCGGCCCCGGCTTTCACGCTGGGCCGTCATCGGCTGCGGAAGAAGGGAGGGTCCTGACCAGCCAGCGGCGGACGGGAAGGTACAGCAGCAGCGCCAGAAAAGCCTGCAAGAGCAGGGTGGGAAGCACCTGATTGTAGACGGCGTATCCGAAAGAAACCCCGGCCAGGGAGAACAATTCGTAGATCCAGTAGACCATCGTATCCAGCACGCCGCTGCCGATGCCGGCCATGACGATGACGGCGGCCAGCGACACGCGGCTCCTTTTCATGACCAGTCCGCACAAATAGCCGAGAAGCGCCATGCCGAACGAATAAGCGCCGATCATATGGCCGTAGAACAGCTCGTCCTGCAGCAGCCCGAAACCGAGTCCGAAAAAAAACGCCCGGTGCCGGCCGCCGAACACCGCCACATAGACGGTCATAATAAAAGCGAGGTGCGGAAACAGCCGGTCGCTCCAGGCAGGCGGGATAAGCCACGGCACGACGCATGTCTCCAGCACCACCAGCAGAAGGGTTGCGGCAATCGTCCGGTTCATGCGGATCGTCATGGCCCGTCCACATCCGGGGTCACGACGACGAACACTTCGCTCAGATGGTCGAAGTCCGCCGCAGGCTGGATCGTGGCGGTGAGCGTCAGGCCGAAATCGCCGACCTGCTTGCGCAGCACCTTGCCGATAACGATACCTTTCGGGTAGACGTTGACAAGGCCGGACGTGATAACGGTATCCCCGACGGCAATCGGGTCGGTCTGGCTGATTTTGCTCATTTGCAGCACGTGGTTTTCGGAATCGTACTGGTCGATGATTCCGAACGACTCGCCTTCTTTGCCGAGCACCGTGGCGGCCACCTCGACGACGTCCGGCGCGTTGGGGTCAAGCTCGGTAATCGGCTGAACCGTCGAAGTGAATTCCGACACCCGGCTGACGACGCCGACCAGCCCGTCGACCGTCTGCACCGCCATTTTCGGCTTGATGCCGTCGCGGGATCCGAGATCGATTTTGATCGTCCGGTCGTACGGGTTCGAACTGTTGGCCAGGACATGCGCGAACAAATAGCGATAATTGTATAATTGCTTTTGCCTTTCGGTGAAGTTCAGCTCTTCCTGCAGCCTTTCGTTTTCGCGGGCGATCGTATTGTAGCGAATCCGGTCCTGCGCATATTGCGCCACCGTTTTCCGGAGTTCCTCATTCTCGCGGTACACGTCGGATAACCGGCTCAAATCGCGGAAGAACCCCGCCACCGCGGAGGCCGGCCGGTAAAAAGCCCCCTGAATCGTGCCGAACGCGTCGTTCAGGAACCGTTCCGGCCAGGTCAGCCCCGTCCGGCCCCGGGTAAATCCCATGAGGGCGATGAACAAGATCACCCCGATCATGAGAATGAACAGTCGTTTGTTGCGCAACAGTTTCAATGTACCCCGTTCACCTGCTTTCCCGTCCGGGTCGGAAAGTCGGATGAATCCTGTTACCGGCCTGCGCGGGAAGCCGGGCCGCCCTTCGTTTTGAACAGATGGATGTTCTCCAGCGCGCGCCCGGTGCCGATCGCCACGCAGTCGAGCGGATTGTCGGCAACGAGAACCGGCATGCCGGTCTCCCGGGCCAGCATCTTGTCCAGGTTGCGCAGCAGCGCTCCGCCCCCGGTCAGCACGATGCCGCGGTCCATAATGTCCGCGGAAAGCTCCGGCGGGCAGCGCTCGAGCGTCACTTTGACCGCTTCGACAATGGCGCCCACCGTATCGCTGAGCGCCTCGGCCACTTCGTCGGAAGTGATGGCCAGCGTCTTGGGCAAGCCGGTGACCAAGTCGCGCCCGCGGATTTCGACGGATTCCACTTTCTCGAGCGGCATGGCGGACCCGATCTCCATCTTGAGCTGTTCGGCCGTCCGCTCCCCGATCATGAGGTTATACAGCCGCTTGATGTACTGCATGATGGCCTCGTCCATCTCGTCGCCCGCCACGCGGATCGAGCGGCTGGTGACGATGCCTCCGAGCGAGATGACGGCCACTTCGGTCGTCCCTCCGCCGATGTCGACCACCATGCTGCCGGTCGGTTCCCAGACCGGCAGATCGGCGCCGATCGCGGCGGCAAACGGCTCCTCGATCGTGAACGCTTCGCGGGCGCCCGCCTGCTTGGTGGCGTCTTCGACCGCCCGCTTCTCGACAGCGGTAATGCCGGACGGTACGCACACCATCACGCTCGGATGGCGCTGAAACACGGTCCGCTGTTTCTGCGCCGAGCGGATGAAATACTTGATCATCGTGGCCGTGGTCTCGAAGTCGGCGATGACGCCATCTTTCATCGGGCGAATGGCGCGGATGTTGCCGGGCGTGCGCCCGATCATTTTTTTGGCGGCGTCGCCGACGGCCTCGATCTTTTTGGTATCGGTACGCAGGGCGACGACGGACGGTTCCCTGACGACAATTCCTTTGCCTTTGGCGTAAACGAGCGTATTGGCGGTCCCCAGGTCGATGCCCAGATCCCGCGTGAATCCACCGAACATAAGCTGCTACCTCCTGTTGGACAATCCTTTATATTATATTATATTGTGCCCGCTTCCTTCAAACTGACATAGCGGTTGTCCCCGATGACAAGATGGTCCAGCAGCTCGATGCCGATCAGCTCCCCCGCTTTCGCCAGCCGGCGGGTCAGCGCAATGTCTTCCCGGCTCGGCGTCGGATCTCCGCTCGGATGGTTGTGGGCGCAAATGATGGAGGCGCTGCTGCGGCGAATGGCGGCCCGGTACACTTCGCGCGGATGCACGATGGAGGCGTTCAGGCTGCCGATCGACAGCGTCTGCCGCCCGATCACCTGATTTTTGGTGTTCAGGAACAGGCAGACGAAATGCTCCTCGCGCAGATGGCGCAGCTCTTCCATCAGCAGATCGGCCGCGTCCTGAGGGCGGCGGATCGCGATCATCTCGGGAAGGCGCGAGCGGGCCACGCGCCGGCCCAGTTCGATCGACGCCTGAAGCTGCAGCGCCTTGGCCGGTCCGATGCCGCGGATGTGGGTGAGCTCGTCCCAACTGCGCTCGGCGAATCTCCGCAGTCCGCCGCACTCGCTCAAGATGCGCTGCGCCAAGTGCACGGCGGATTCGTCGCGCGTGCCGGTCCGCAGCAGAATCGCCAGCAGTTCGGCGTGGCTGAGCGCTTCCGAGCCATGCCGCATCATCCGCTCGCGGGGCCTCTCCTCTTCCGGCAGATGGCGGATCGTGTAAGCGCGCTGTTCCATAGGGTTCCTCCTTTGCATGGAAGCCCGTTCCCGACGGGCCGTATAGTTATCGGGCGGCTCAAGGCACGGCGATGCCGTACCGCTCCAGCAGGACGGCCAGCAGAGACAAGGGCAGCCCCACCACGTTGAAATAGCAGCCTTCGATCCCGTCCACGAGAAGCGCGCCCAACTCCTGAATGCCGTAGGCGCCCGCCTTATCTAAAGGATCACCAGTTTTTACATACGCCCAAATCTCTTCATCGCTCATCGGTCTAAAAGTTACCTTACTGACGGTGTGACCAACAATTATTTCCGGTCGACCGTCTGGCGACTCAGATATGATACGATACTGACCAATGTCTCCAAGGTGTATTGTGGTGTCATAGTCCCCGGCTTTGGTGTCGGAGACTGCGTGGACAACTATTGAGATCATTCAAACACCAATGCGACTTTCCCTGCAAGTTTCCCCACTTTAACCATTTTAATTATTGTACATTATCCATGACGGATTTGTACAACAGCTCACGTATTGTATGATGGAAATGGCATCCACTTTGTCACGTCATCAGTTTTCTCCTGAAGCCTTCCTACCTTCTGAGCCATTAATGGCATTCGACTTTTTCTTCTCTTTCAAAGGTAATCCGACTCCTTGTCAGACAATTCATCCCACCAGTTAGCATGATGCGCTGCCAAACGCACAAAAGTCCGGGAATGACTCCGGACTTTCCGCACTTCACTATCGTTTTTTCTCATCTATTAATTAGATCACGTGTTTACCGTGGTCGTAGAAGTTGGAACATAATTTATTACTTCTAATACAATCGGCGAATCCGCCAAAATAGGTTCTCCTCCTGCGGGTACATTAATCACCAGTGAACCTACTGTAGTGGCTCCGGGAGTATAGGTTGAAATCCCCTGCATTTGCAACACACCGTTAATGTAAACATTATACATACTATTGTTTGTCGCCAATGCAGGAAGATCAGTTGCTGCTGCCCCGGTATCATCGAAAAAATCGGCAGTATCAATCGTCAATGTTGCACCCGCCGCGGTTTCACCAGTTGTTACATAGAAAAACTTTTGTGGCGATGGAACCGTTTCAACTGTCGTTGTTGCCGTAACAAGTAACTTCATAAGTTGTAGTGCCATGATAACAAACCTCCTCATAAAATGTAATACAATAAAATCATATTCTGAATGAAGATGAACGTCAGGGCTAATCTTCAAGTGAATATACCTATTTTTTTCTCGCTATGATAAATCCGATTGATTCAAGTATAATGGGGGTTCCTTTGTAAATCGTTTGCCCTGTCGAAATAATAGTTAACGCATCGGAATTTACGTGATATAACTTACCCTCTTGCAATGCTCCGTTAACGTACAAATTGAAGTAACCTTCTTGACCAAAGTCAATAAACTTGGCAACGGTTTCGCCTTTATCATCAACAAACTGATTGGGAAACAAAACTATTTTTTCTCCTGATAAATTAATGTCATGGGGTGCAACAAAAAAATATCTTCTTACTTTTGGTTTAACACCAATAAAAGGTTGTTTTGGGCAAATAATATTTAAACGTTTTATTACACAATTAATTTTGTATATTACTTTTTTTCTGCCTCTTCTCTTTCTACGCTTTGTAGGTTTAAAAAATTTACACTTTAATCTATGCTTTTTCGTCAATAATCCCACCTCTACTATGCATAAGTCTTGGAATAATTTATGCTTCTTTTTAATTTATGTTTTGGACAAAAGACCTAATCAAGGAACATTGGGTTGAGCATATAAGGAAACAACAAATAAGGCGCCAATTATAGGCGCCTTCGAAAGAAACGAAAAATATTCAACTCAACAATGATTGATTAAATAAGCTGATTCCAAACATTAACAACATCTGATAAAGAAGGTTCAAGGGAAGCCCCATAATACTGTAAAAATCTCCTTCGATTTTTTCAATAAATACCGAGCCAATCCCCTGTACACCGTACGCGCCCGCCTTATCTAAAGGATCACCAGTTTTTACATACGCCCAAATCTCTTCATCGCTCATCGGTCTAAAAGTTACCTTACTGACGGTGTGACCAACAATTATTTCCGGTCGACCGTCTGGCGACTCAGATATGATACGATACTGACCAATGTCTCCAAGGTGCATTGTGGTGTCATAGTCCCCGGCTTTGTCGAGCGGTTCCCCGGTCGCCACGTAACGCCGGATCTGGTCTGCGGCAAGCTTGCGCATTCGGACCTTGGTCACCCGGTGCGATACGGCCGTGTCTCCGTCGCCGCAGCGGATGCAGGCCACGCCCGTGTACACTTCGTGTGTTCGGCCGGACAGCCGGGCCAGCATGCGCTCCGCTTCGCCGGGGTCCGCCGGCTTGCCCATGATCTCTCCGTCCAGCGCCACGATCGTGTCGCTGCCGACAACGATGGCCGTCTCCTCGGGCGGATGTTGTTCCAGCATTTGGCGGTACACGGCTTGCGCCTTGCGCAAAGCCAGCTCCTCGACGATCCGGTGCGGCGGCCAGCCTTCCGGCGTATGCTCGTCCGCCCGGCTGGGCGCGATGCGCACAGGCAGGCCGAGCGTGCGGATCAGTTGCTGTCTGCGAGGCGAAGATGAGGCGAGAATAAGCGTCGCGGCTGGCGCGGAGGTCGTCATGGAAGGGTCTTCCTTTCGCTACATTTTGCGGTAGATCCAGATGGCCAGAACGGCGCCGGCGATGCTGAGCAAACTGATATGAAGGCGAAGGTCGAGCTTGAAGCTGAGAACGGCCAGGTCCGCGGCGGGCGTCCAGGCGATTTGCAGCGTCCGGGCGAGCGCGTCCAGACCGGGTACGGATTCCAGCCACCGGTTGGCCAAGGCGCCCGCCAGCAGTCCGAGAACGACGAAAAGAAGAAGAATCCAGCCGTTTTTCTTCACGCTTCAACGTCACCCACCATTTTTTGACACCTGTCCTTTCATTATACGTTCCGTCTTGGCGCTGCACAATGCACAAATAAAAGACAGCCCCTTGGGCCGGGGCTGCCGGTTCGAAAGTCCCAGTGCAACCGCGCCGCAATGATCCGCATTTCTTTCTGCGATTGCACATTCCGAGACGACTTCGTCGCTCGGTATGCCGAGCGCAATCGCACCGCAATGCAAGGCATTGCTTTCTGCGATTGCACATTCCGAGACGACTTCGTCGCTCGGTACCTAGGCGGATGCGGCTTGAGCCAGCGCTTCCCGGACCCCGCGATCGTCCAGAACCGCCTTCATGACGGACGTTTGAACCTGCCACAGCGCGTCCCGTCCGGGAGTCTGCGCGAATGCGCGCCAAGCGAGCCAGGCGTCGTTCATGTCGCGGACCAGCGCTTCGGCCGGCTTCCGGGCGGCGCCGTCCAGGCCGGCTGCCGCATCGGCGGACGATTTCCATCGCTGCCACAGTTTCTCAAGCGCGGCAGCCTGGTTCTCGGACGGCGCCTTCGGCGCCGATTGCTGCAGAGCCGAAACGGTGAAACCGGCGAGCTCCCGGGTCAGCGCCGCGCCGTTCTCCAGCAGCGAGCGCCATTCCGCCGCGTGCTGGACGCCGGACAAGCGGACCGCCTCCCCGTTCACCGCCTTGACGTATACTTCCACTTGCGGCAACTGCCGGACGAGCAGCTGCGCCTCGTCCTTTGTCGGCGCCAGGCCGGCGTATACGCGGTACCCGCCGGAATCATCCGCCGCGGCGGCCAATCCTTTGGCCTGCAGCTCGCGGACGGCGGCGTTCATGTTGTCCTCCGTCTGGAAGACGCCGTATTGAAGCATATAATAGGCATCGGCCGGGAGGCTCTCCGAACCGGCGCTTTCGCTTGTCGCCGAAGCAGCGGCCTGCTTCTTCGGAGAAGCTTGTCCGGCGGCCGCGGACGACGCCGGCGGCGGCACGGTCGCGCCGGCCTGCGCATCCGGCCCGCGGCTTCCCGGGAACAGCGGCTGTCCGGTAAACAAGGACAGCACCAAGTATCCGAACAGCGCTCCCGTCACGACCGCGGCCGCGACCGACGCGAACACTCTCCACCAGGAAGGAGGCTCCGAATAAGGGTAGCGCGCGAGCCATTCCGGGTTCGGCGCTTCGCCGCCCGTTACTTCGTCCGCCCCCGGCTGGACCGGCGCGTCCGCCGAAACGGGCGGAACGGATTCCTTAGGCGTGGGACGCCGGGACGTCGGAGACGGCCCCGGCTTCACCGGAAGCGGTTCGGTCTCGGACGTCTGCGCGGTGCGGATCATCCGCTCCAGCGCTTCCACGTCATCCTGGAATCGGTTGCCGCCGGCTTGTTCCGGGCCCCAACCGTCCGCCTTCATGACCGGCGTGACGATATGCGGCCGCGCCTGGACACCGTCCGGAACGCTCCGCGGCAGCCGGATCTGATCCGGCCGAGCCTGCGGCGAAAGCTCCGGCGCGACCGCCCCGTCCCCGTCCGGCGGCTGCGGAGAAGGGGGGCGGCTGGCGCTGAAACCTTTGACCGGGGAGGCTTGGCCCGTCTCCTTCCATTCGGCGGATGCGGCCGTCCCGGCGCGGGGGGCGCCGCCATCGAAGCGAAACGTCATTTTCGTTTTCGGCTGCTGCATGCTCGTTCTCCCCTTGTCCCTCAATCTATCAACACACTATGAGAGAAAAGGGGAAATTATGATGAGAGATTTGCACGGCATGCGGCAGACGCTCGTACGTGAGCCCACTTTTTGGGCTTCCAACAGCACCCGCCGCAGAGCTGCGGGCAGGATGCCCTCAGGCCCGGCGCTCCTTCAGTCTGCGCGCCAGGCATTCGGCCGCTTTCCAGATGTCCCCCGCGCCCATCGTCAACACGAGGTCTCCCGGCCGAATCCGCTGCGCCAGCAGGTCGCACACTTCTTCCTTCGTCGGCACGTACGAAACGTTGGGATTGCTGTTTGCCGCAATCAGCTCGACCAGCCGTTTGGAATGGACGCCTTCGATCCGCAGCTCTCCGGCCGGCGAATAGATGTCGGTGATGATGACCTCGTCGGCGCCTCCGAAAGCGCGGCTGAACGCGTCAAGCAAGAAAAACGTGCGCGTATACCGCTGCGGCTGGAACACGGCGATGATTCGCTTGCCGGTCGCTTTCGCCGCCTGGATCGTCGCCTCGATCTCGGTCGGGTGGTGGGCGTAGTCGTCGATGACCAGCATATCCCCGGCCTCTCCCACCACCTGGAATCTCCGCTTGGCCCCGCGGAACAGACTGATCGCCCCGGCGATCGCTTCGAACGGCAGGCCGGCCTCCAGGCATACGATCACGGTCGCCATCGCATTGTACACATTGTGCCGCCCGGGCACCGACAACCGGACGGTTCCGAGCTTCTCCCCGCCGCGCAACATCGCAAACGACGCGCAGCGGTCTCCGAGCTCGATGTCGGCCGCCGTGTAGTCGGCTTCCCGGCCTATGGCATACGTAATCACCCGCGGCGTACGCACCGCAGGCAAAATGGAGCGGACGTTCCCGTCGTCGGCGCACACGACCGCGCAGCCGTCCGGCCGCACGTTCCCGAGAAACCGGACGTACGCTTCCTTCAGCTTGCCGAAATCCCCTTCGTAATTTTCCAGATGATCGGGTTCGATATTGGTCACCACGGCCATGGCCGGCTCGTATTGCAGGAACGATCCGTCGCTCTCGTCGGCTTCCGCCACGACGTAGCGGCCTTTGCCGGCTTTGGCGTTGGTGCCGACGTTGACGATCTCCCCGCCGATGATGTACGTCGGGTCGAGGCCGCAAGTCTCCATGACCAGCGCGATCATCGAGGAGGTCGTCGTCTTTCCGTGGGCGCCGGCCACCGCGATCCCCTGGCGGGAGTTCAGCAGCCTGGCCAGCATCTGCGAACGGTGCAAGACGGGGATGTTCAGGCTCTCCGCGGCCTTGCGTTCGACATTGTCCCGACTCAAGGCCGTGGAATAAACGACGAGATCGGCTCCCCGCACGTGCTCCGGCTCGTGGCCGATATAGATCTGCGCTCCTTTGGCGGCCAGCTTGTCGGTCAGTTCCTGCCGCGCCACATCGGAACCGGTGACGACATACCCCATTTCCAGCATGACCCTGGCGATGGCGCTCATGCCGTACCCGCCGATGCCGATGAAATGAACATGTTCAGCCTTTTGCAAAGACGCTTCACCAGCCTTTTTGGGAATTCTGATGATGGAGAAGCCAAGAGCGGACATCGGCGATAAGGTACAGCGTGCCGGTAATGACCGAAAGCGTGTCGCCGGCGGAAGAAGCCGCCAGCTCCTGCATCCGTTCCAGGGCGCGCCGCCAGTCCGGTTCCACGATGATTTCCCGCGGTCCCCCGCACGACGGGCGAAGCCTTTCCGCAATATCGGCCAAATCGGCAGCTTTCATTTTTTTATGAAAATCGGGTTCGGTGATGACGAGCGTTTCCACCAATGGTAGTATATGCCGCAAAGAATGCTCGTGATTCTTATTGGGCATCATGGCCAGCATGACATTCAGCCGGTCGTAGGCATACACATGGCGCAGCGCGTCGGAGAGCGACTGCATCCCTTCGGGATTGTGCGCGCCGTCCAGCAAAATCCGCGGCGAGCGGGACACCATCTCCAGCCGCCCCGGCCACTCGGTCCGCTCGAGTCCCTCCCGAAGCGCCTCGTCCTCCAGAATCAGCGCGTAATATTGCCGCAGCACTTCCAGCGTCATGACGGCTACCGCCGCATTGGCCAGCTGGTGCGGCCCGTTCAGCCGAATTTGCAGATCGCCGATCGTCCGGAAAGGGGAGCGAAACGCGAAGCGCTGATCGTCTTCGGACGTCGATACGGCTTCGTAGCCGAAAGATTCCCCCAACAAATAGAGCGTCGAACGGCAGGACGCCGCCTTGTCGCGAATAATCGCCTGCAGCTCCGGCTGACTGACGGCGGACACGACCGGAACCCCCGGCTTGATAATGCCGGCTTTCTCCCGGGCCACGTCGGAAAGCGTCGGACCGAGCAGGTCGAGATGGTCGTGGCCGATGTTGGTGATGACGCTGACGACCGGAACGACGATGTTGGTCACGTCGAGTCGGCCGCCCATGCCCGTTTCCCAAACGACATAGTCGGGGTAGGTCACCGTACCGTAATAAAGCAGCGCCAGCGCGGTCGTCAGTTCGAACATCGTCGGCGGCCCCCACTCGGTGCCGGCCAGTTCGTCGGCCAGCGGCTTCAAGCGGTTTGCCAGCTTAAGCAGCGCGTCGTCCGGAATGTCTTCCCCGTTGTATTGCAAACGGTTGGAATAGGAGGTCATATACGGGGACGTAAACGTCCCCACGTCGTATCCGCATGCCCTGAGCACATGGGTCAAGTACGCGCAGACGGAACCTTTGCCGTTCGTGCCGGCGACGTGAATGAACTTCAGCCGGCGCTCCGGGTGATCCAGGCGCTCCATCAGCCATGCGATGCGGTCCAGGCCGGGCCGGATGCCGACGGCCGGCATCAGCTTCGTAATCCAGGACACCGCCTCCTGCGCCGTCCGGAATGAACCGGCAGCGCGATTGCCCTCACTCATGTTGCACTCCTCCGTCAGCCCTTCAATTCGGCGATGCGCGCCAGCACTTTATCCCGCTTGTCGCGGTAGTCCCGGCCTTTGGCCCGCTCCTCTTCGACGACGTGCGCGGGCGCCTTGGCGACGAACGTCTCGTTCGCCAGCTTTTTCTCCACTCGCTCTACCTCTTGGTTCAGGTGCGCCAACTCTTTCTCCAGCCGGCTGATCTCCTGCGCGAGATCGATCAGGCCGGACAGCGGCAAATAAAGCTCCGCGCCGGCGACCATGGCGGACATCGCTTTTTCCGGCGCCGACAGCCCGGAATCGAGAACGAGCCGGGACGTGTTGCAGAACCGGCGAAGCGATTCTTCGTTGCGCGCGAACACGCCGGCGGACAGCTCGCTGGTCGGTTTCACGAGCAGCTCGATCTTTTTGCCTGGCGTAACGCCCACTTCGGCCCGGATGTTGCGCACCGCGCGGATCGCTTCCATCAATAGCTCCATCTCGCGCGCCGCTTCCGGCGCCTCGAAAGCGGGATCGAACGTCGGCCAGGCGGCGAGCACAATCGTGTCGCCCGGCTCGTGCGGCAGATGCTGCCAGATTTCCTCGGACAGAAACGGCATGAACGGATGCAGGAGCCGCAGCGTGCGGTCGAGCACGTATGCGAGCGTCGACTGGGACGCGCGCTTTGCCGCCTCGTCGGTTCCATACAGATGGAGTTTGGCGAATTCGATATACCAGTCGCACAGATCGTCCCAGATGAAGTTGTACAACAGCCGTCCGGTCTCGCCGAATTCGTACTGCTCCATCAGCCGCGTGACGTCGCGGACCGTATCGTTGAATCGGTGCAAAATCCAGCGGTCCGCGGTGGACAGCGGTCCGCCGAGGTCGATGTCCTCCGCCCGGAAGCCGGCCAGATTCATCAGCGCGAAACGGGATGCGTTCCAGATTTTGTTGGCGAAATTGCGGGCCTGCTCGACCTTCTCCCACCGGAACCGCAAATCCTGCCCCGGCGTGCTGCCGGTGGAGATCATGAACCGCATCGCGTCGGCGCCGTATTTCTCGATTACTTCCAGCGGGTCGACGCCGTTGCCGAGCGACTTGGACATTTTGCGGCCTTCCGCGTCGCGGACGAGACCGTGAATGAGCACGTCCTGGAACGGAATGCGGCCGGTAAATTCGAGCGCGGTGAAAATCATCCGGGCGACCCAGAAATAGATGATGTCGTAGCCCGTCACCAGCACGTCGGTCGGATAATAACGCTTCATGTCGCCGTCTTCGTCCGGCCAGCCCAGCGTGGAGAACGGCCACAGCGCCGAGCTGAACCACGTGTCGAGGACGTCTTCGTCCTGCCGCAGCGCCCCGCTGCCGCATTTCGCGCAGACGGACGGCGCTTCGCGGGCGACATGCGTCTCCCCGCAAGCCTCGCAGTACCAGGCCGGAATGCGGTGTCCCCACCAGAGCTGGCGGGAGATGCACCAGTCGCGGACGTTCTCGATCCAGTGCAGATAGATTTTCTCGAACCGGTCCGGGACAAAACGGACGCCCCGCCCGGATTTCTGCGCCTCGATCGCTTTCTCCGCCAGCGGCTTCATCGCGACGAACCACTGCGTCGACAAATACGGCTCGACCACGGCGCCGGAGCGCTCGCTGTGGCCGACCTGGTGGACGTGATCCTCGATGCGGACGCAGACGCCCTGCTCCTGCAGGTCGGCGACGATCCGCTTGCGGCATTCCGCACGGTCGAGCCCCTGGTACGGACCGGCGTTTTCGTTCATTCGGCCGCTTTCGTCCATGATCAGAATTTGCGGCAGATTGTGGCGCATGCCGACTTCGAAGTCGTTCGGATCGTGCGCCGGCGTAATTTTCACTGCGCCGCTTCCGAACTCCCGGTCGACGTATTCGTCCCCGACGATCGGAATTTCCCGGCCGACGATCGGCAGCCTGAGCGTCTTCCCGATCAGGTGCCGGTATCGCTCGTCTTCCGGGTGAACGGCGACGGCCGTATCGCCCAGCATCGTTTCCGGCCGGGTGGTCGCCACCGTCAAATAGCCGCTGCCGTCGGATAGCGGATAGCGCAGATGATACAGGTGCCCATGCACTTCCTTGTATTCGACTTCGATGTCGGACAGGGCGGTGCGGGCGGCCGGGTCCCAGTTGATGATCCGCTTGCCGCGGTAAATCAGCCCTTTCTCGTACAGCCGGACGAACACTTCCCGCACGGCGCGGGACAGCCCTTCGTCAAGAGTGAACCGTTCGCGGGAATAGTCCAGGCTGAGCCCCATCTTGGCCCACTGGCTGCGGATCGTATCGGCGTACAGCGTCTTCCATTCCCACACTTTCTCGAGAAAAGCCTCTCTGCCGAGATCGTAGCGCGTGACGCCTTCCTCGCGCAGCTTCTGCTCGACCTTCGTCTGCGTGGCGATGCCGGCATGGTCGGTGCCGGGAAGCCACAGCGCGTCGTAGCCCTGCATCCGCTTGAAGCGGATCAGGATATCCTGCAGCGTAAAATCCAGCGCGTGGCCGATATGCAGCATTCCGGTCACGTTGGGCGGCGGAATGACGATCGTATATTTGGGGGCGTCGGGCCGGCGGCCGGCCTGGAAGTAGCCGCCTTTCATCCAGGCATCGTACCATTTCCGCTCGGCGCTGGTCGGGTCGTAAGTCGTCGGCAGCATGGCGGCGACCCGTTGTTCAATGTCGGACATGCGGATTACAACCTCCATCGACGTAAAGTTCGTCATGCGGCCGCTTCCCGTGCAACCGCGACGCAATGTCCGGCATTGCGGCCTGCGATTGCACGGCGGGCCCAAGTGCATACGGCCTCGCCGTCTTCATGGACGGCGGGACGTTAAGCGTTGGTGATTCAAAAAGAATAGGTGTGCAGCTTATGCTTTCTGAATCACCAAAAAACAAAAAAACCCCCGCCGCAAAGGACGAAAGGTTCTCTTCCGTGGTACCACCCTTGTTCCGTTCGGCCCGCCGGGCCGCACGGCACTCCACGCATGGTAACGGCTGCCGCCGTCCCGGCCTACTCCCCGCGCACGTTCCTGCCGGACACCCTTTCGGCCGGAGCGGCGGGTTTCAAACGGGAGACTCCGGGGCGACTTCGACAGCTGCATCCTGCGGATACCTTCCAGCGCTGCCGAAACAGCGGTTCCGCTCTCTGAAGGGCTCAGGCTGCCTACTCTTCCCCTTCCTCGTCTTTCTTATCTATTCTACCCGACCGCAGGCGGCGCAGTCAATACGGCGGCCAACCTGTTGTTGTTCTGTGATAATGTCATGGTGTAACTGTTCTGAGATAATGTCACTATGGGACAGGAGACAGTGACATTGACCAGAGCAGAGTTGAAAAAGGTACTTGTGGTGGAGAAAATCTTGGATGGAC